>ERZ834694.2420-NODE-2420-length-13117-cov-3.934237_pt1 | contig 13117 bp, 10 predicted proteins | sample MGYA00519691_ERZ834694 | MGnify/ENA primary metagenome ERZ834694 (study PRJEB31850, sample SAMEA3708758) | human gut metagenome | biome: human gut; feature: human-associated habitat; material: faeces | place: China | collected 2014 ... | reverse complement strand
TGTGTAGATCTCTTTTACGATCTCCTGTGCCAGCACACTGTTCGCCTGATTTTCTACATCCGGCTCGTCCACAATCGCGTAAACAACAGCTTTCGGGTTTTCTACCGGTGCAAATCCGATAAAGGAAACGAGATATTTTCCATTGCCTCGCGGATACTTCTGTGCAGTACCTGTTTTTCCTCCCATCGTGTAACCGGCAACCTTTGCACTCTGGCCGCTTCCATCGGTCACGACTCCCTGGAGGAAACTTCTCATTTTATCGCTGATTTCCGCGGAAACCGTCTGACGCACCAGATTCGGCTCATTGCTCTCAACAACGGCTCCTGTGCTGTCCGTGATCGTCTTCATCACATGCGGCTGGTAATAATTGCCTCCGTTGATCAGAGAGGAAAACGCAGCTGCCTGCTGTACCATCGTCACGGTATAGCCCTGTCCGAATGTACTCGTTGCAAGCTCGGTCGGTCCCATGGTATCCTCCGTGTGAACCAGGCCGTACGCCTCACCCGGCAGGTCAATTCCTGTCAGACTGCCGAAACCGAAAATATCCTGATAGCGGAGAAATTCCGCTGCTCCCATCTTCTGTCCGATCTGCATCATACCAGCGTTGCAGGAGTTTTTCAGTACATCGGCCGGTGTCTGTACGCCATGTGTTCCCGGATAAGCTCCGCAGCGGATCATCTGCCCTGCAATCGTCTCAAACCCCTCACAGTCAAACAGGGTATCATCATCGATTACATCGAGGGAATATGCCGCCGCCACGTTCATCGGTTTTGCCGTGGAACCTGGCTCATATGCATCGGAAATACAGTAGTTTTTCCAGATGGCACTCAAAGCCTCCATTGTCTCGTTATCGTTCATCGCATCAATTTCTTCCTGCGAATAGAACGGTGTCAGATCTCTTGGATTGTTCAGGTCATACCAGTCGGAAGAATCCATACCAAGAATCTCTCCATTGTTCGGATCCATCACGACAACGCCGATATTCTTTGCCGCTTTTGTCTGACGGTTCGTCTCAGTGTCCGATTCGTCCGCGCCGTTCTGGACATGAATCCGCTCATTGTAATTCTTGATCGCCGTGCGGATGATCTTCTGAATATTTACATCAATCGTCGTAACCACGTTTTTGCCCGGCTGCGCCTCGATGATCGTCTGTTCCATATCCGCATCTTCGTTGTAATAGCCGAACTGGCGACCATTCACGCCATTTAAGATACTGGAATAATACCCTTCGATTCCCCAGTCTGCCGTGTCTCCTGAATACGTAAAGCCGATCAGATCGCAGGCAAGTGAATTTAACGGATACGTTCTGTGGTAGGATTCCTCGAACCAGACGCCGCGGATGTTGGCACGGTATGCTTTTTCCGCCTGCTCGTTCTCATCGAGCTCCTTGTTCTTTTTGTCCGCGTACTCGTCCACATAGGCCTCAAACGCTTTTTTCGCGTCCATCGAGACCTCTCTGGCGAGAACCTGGTACTGGCTTTCTTTTGTCGTTTCGCCGGTCAGACGATCCCGGATATCCGTCTCGTCGAGTCCGAAGTATTCAACCAGTGCTGCTACGGTCGGATCGACGTACGGATGGGTATCGTTCTTTTCTTCATCTTTTACCGTCGTATTGGCAAGTTTACAGTCGAGAATAACGTTGTAAACCTTCTCACTCGTTGCCAGAATCGTTCCGTTCCGGTCGGTGATACTTCCCCGCTGGAATGGAATTGTCCTGCTGTCGTAGGACTGCTGCGTCTGGCTTAAAACCTGTCTTTCGTATTTTTCTCCCTTTGTGGCATTCACATACGTAATGTCAATCGCTAAAGCAACAAAAACCAGCATCACTCCCAAAAAGAGTGCTACCAGTTTTCTGCTCATACGCCCACTTGTCTTCCGTCTCCGGAATGCCCCGCTTCGTTTTTTATTTTTTTTCTGTTTACTCACGTTTTCACCTATTTCGCATCCGGAACATCCTGATACTGTCTCACATAGCTGTTTTCTGAATCATCGAAATAAATTACCTGGGACTCATCTGCATATTTCATGCCGAGCCGGTTCTGTGCTGCTTCTTTGACTGCCTCAAGATCTTCGGAGGCAACCGTTGTATTGTAATAGGCGTCATTGTCCGCCTTCAGATCGCTCAATTCTTTTTCTTTGCTGGTAATGTCTTCCGCCTGCGTGGTAACCACGGTCTGCAACTTGACATACGCAACACACGCCGCGATACACAGTGTGCAGACAATGGCAAGAAAAACAGCGTAGCCCGCGCTGATCTGTGTCGCCCGTGCCCGGTTTCTTCTTGTCTGGCTGCTCACACCCGATTTCAGAGGCCGTGCTTCTTTTGGTGCTTCCTGCGGCTGTGCTGCAAGACGCCGTACCGCACTTCCGTCCTCAAACGTATCTGGCGTATAACGTTTCGTTCTATCTGTCGAATTTACCCTTCCATCTGCCCGTCTGGCCATAACTTCTCTGTCTCCTTCGTGCCGAGCCGTCACACTTTTCGTTCAAAGACGCGCAGTTTTGCGCTCTTGGAACGGGGATTTGTTTCCATTTCCTCTTCTCCCGGCAAGATCGGTTTCCGAGTTACTACGGTTCCCTTGGACTTCTTTCCGCATACACAGACCGGAAATTCCGGCGGACACGTACATGGATGCTCGTTTTTTCTGAAAATGTTTTTTACGATACGGTCTTCCAGAGAATGAAAGGTGATGACACAAAGTCTTCCACCGTCATTTAAGAGATCAATCATGCCGTCCAGTGACTCCGACAGAACGGTAAGTTCCTGGTTCACTTCGATACGGATTGCCTGAAAGGTTCTCTTGGCCGGATGGCCGCCCGTCGCCCTTATTTTTGCCGGAATCGAGCGCTTGATGATTTCGATTAACTCCCCAGTTGTTCGAATCGGCGCCTGCTGCCGGCTTACGCATATATTGTGTGCAATTTTTCTTGCAAAACGCTCTTCTCCATATTCATGGAGAATACGCGAAAGATTCTCTTCACTGTAATCGTTCACGACTTCGTACGCGGAAAGAGCATTTCTCTGATCCATCCGCATATCCAGCGGAACATCCTCACGGTATGTGAATCCACGCTCTGCATTATCCAGCTGATAGGATGAAACTCCAAGATCCAGCAGGATTCCGTCTACCCCGGTGACTCCGATTTCGGCAAGACGCGGAACCATATCGCAATAATTGCTGCGGATAATCGTGACCTGGTTCTGAAATGGTTCCAGGCGTTTACCCGCAGCAGCTATCGCAGCTTCGTCCTGATCTATGCCTATTAATCTCCCCGTGGCAGATAAGCGCTCACATATATGACTGGAATGTCCAGCGCCTCCCAACGTCCCGTCCACGTAGATTCCGTCCGGTTTTATCTTAAGGTTTTCAATGGTTTCATTCAGTAATACTGATGTATGCGAAAATTCCATGGTCATCTCCTGTATCCCAACGAAACAGATCAGATCACAATGCCCATCTCTTCCATTGATTCGGCGATGGCATCCATATCATCATAATTGCTGTTTTCGTTCCATTTTTCCTTGCTCCAGATTTCAATCCGGTTGATATTTCCGGTAAGGACTACATCTTTTTCCAGACCAGCAAATTCCCGCAGCGTTGCCGGTACGAGAATCCTCCCCTGCTTGTCCAGTTCACATGACGTAGCACCTGCTACAAAGAAACGGGAAAAAGTTCTGGCGTTTTTGTTTGTAAGTGGTAAGGCTCTCAGCTTCTCTTCAAAGGCAGCCCATTCGTCGTTTGGGTAAATGGAAAGGCATCCGTCCAATCCCTTCGTCAGTACAAACTCTTCTCCCAGCTGTTCTCTGAACTTGGACGGTATGATCAATCTTCCCTTCGCGTCAATCGTATGACTGTACTCTCCCATGAACATAATGAAAACCCTCTTATCACCTGAAATGGCGGTCTCCCCACGCACCACTTCATGTATCGCGCCGCAGCCAGACTGCCACATCCGCTCCACAACGCACCACTTTTCACCACTTTCTACCACTTATATTTTTATTCTATATCAACTCAGGGAAAATAGCAAGGTCTTTTTTCTATTTCATTTTTAAGATTTTCCCCAAAATGCAACATTTTTATGCGCATTTTCCGCCTTTTTTATACCAATTTTGTATCAAAAAAGAGAAAACCTTTTTTGCCGGTTTTCCCCTTTTCTGTATTTTTATTCTGTTTTTTTCACTGGTTTTATCCTTAAGAATGGGCTGTCTCCCCACCGGATGATAATTTTTTTCGTTTCCATACCACCAAGATGGTACATCCCACCACAAGGCACCCCGAAAGGAGCTGGGAAACCGGAAGTCCCACCACCGGAAGCAGAAGCTGGTCGGTGCGGAGTCCCTCGATCCAGATTCTTCCAAGGCCGTATCCTATCAGATACATCAGGAACACTTCGCCGTTAAATTTTTTTCTTTTCCGAAACCAGAAAAGAAAAAGCAGGACACCCACATTCCATAAACTTTCATATAAAAAGGTGGGATGCACCTGAATATACTCGACGCCGTTTACCGTCACCACATGATCCCACATTTTCTGTGTGATTTCATTGGCACGGACCGCGGAAACCGGAAGCTGCATCGCAAACAGGTTGTTAGTGTAGTCACCGAATGCCTCACGGTTAAAGAAGTTTCCCCACCGTCCCATAATCTGACCGAACACGATGCTCATGCTCGCGGTATCCATCAGAAGGCTGAAGTTCTGTTTCTTCTTTCTGCTGTAAATCACCACCGCAATGCAGGCACCGATGATGCCGCCGTAGATGGCAAGTCCGCCCTGGCGGATGTTGAAAATACTCAAAAGATCATCCTTATAATAGTCCCAGGCAAATATAACGTAGTAAATCCGCGCCCCGAGAATACCGGCTGCGATGCCGATCATCGCAAGATCGAGGTACTGCTCCGGGTTCTGCCCCGTCCGCTTTGCCTCTCTTTGGGCAATCCAGATCGCAATCATCATACCGGTTACGATCACGATGCCGTAATAGGCGATGGAAAATCCGAAAATACTGATGCTTTTTCCCACATGGTCGAGATAGATCCCGAGATTGGGAAAATTAATTTCCATATCCATAACTTATATTCTCTCTTATTATTACTTATCAAACGTTGAAACGGAACAGGATGACATCGCCGTCGCGGACAATGTAATCTTTTCCTTCCATACGCACAAGGCCTTTCTCTCTTGCTCCTGCGTAGGAACCGCAGTCGAGCAGATCCTGATAATTGACAACCTCGGCTTTGATGAATCCGCGCTCGAAATCGGTGTGGATTTTTCCGGCTGCCTGCGGTGCTTTTGTTCCGACTTTGATGGTCCATGCACGGGTCTCATCCTCTCCTGCTGTAAGGAAGCTCATGAGGCCGAGCAGACGGTAGCTTGCTGCGATCAGTTTTTCCAGGCCGGACTCGGTAAGACCAAGATCCTCGAGGAACATTTTTTTCTCATCCTCTTCGAGTTCGGAGATTTCTGCCTCGATCTCGGCGCAGATGACGAATACTTCGCTGTTGTGCTCTTTTGCATATTCGCGGACGGACTGTACATAGGAGTTGTTTGCGCCGTCGTCAGCGAGATCATCCTCTGCTACGTTTGCTGCGTAGATGACCGGTTTACTGGTCAGCAGGTTGTACTCTGCGATCCATTTCTCCTCGTCCTCGTTCTGCAGCTCCATCAGGATGGCATCTTTTCCGTCCTCGAGCAGTTTTTTCAGACGCTCCTGGAATTCGAGCTCTTTTGCTGCCTCTTTGTCCATTCTTGCAGATTTTGCAGTTTTGGAAATACGGCGCTCGAGTACCTCAAGGTCGGCGAAGATCAGCTCAAGGTCGATGGTCTCGATATCACGGAGCGGATCAATGCTGCCGTCTACGTGGATAACGTTCGGATCCTCGAAACATCTGACAACGTGAACGATAGCGTCTACCTCACGGATATTGGCAAGGAACTGGTTTCCAAGTCCCTCTCCTTTGGATGCACCTTTTACAAGACCTGCGATGTCAACGAACTCGATGACAGCCGGTGTTACTTTCTTGGACTGATAGAAATCTCCGAGCTGCTGCAGACGCTTGTCCGGAACCGGCACGATGCCGACATTCGGGTCAATGGTACAGAACGGATAGTTTGCGCTCTCTGCTCCTGCTTTGGTCAGGGAATTGAAAAGTGTACTTTTTCCGACGTTCGGAAGGCCCACGATACCTAATTTCATAGTAATCTATATCTCCTTTGTTTTTATTTTTCGCTTCTTTTTCTGTTCGGGTTCTTTTTATGCACAAAAAGAGCCCAATGCAACTATAAATTATAGCACACGGGCTCTTTGATTTCAATGGATTTTAATCTCTTGACTGTACCATCAGAAGAATGCCGCCCTCGTACGATACATGCGCGGTCTCCTCGACGATCTCATTGCTCACGCACAGACCACCCGAAGTATTCGGCAGACAGTGATGGTCGAGCGGGTAGGCGAAGCCCTCCAGGGTGATGGATGCGACTTCCTTTTCCAGCGGGAAGAACGAAACGTACTTTCCGAACTGCTCTTCTTTCCGGATTTCAAACGAAGTTTCCACCGGAATCGTAATCAGATTGCGGCTGTCCACGATGTAAGCCGGAATTTTCTTCTCCCATGCCGTTTTCAGGTTCTGCACAATACTTAAGAAATGGTCAAGTCTTCCTCCTGTTGCTCCGAGGATCGTGATTTCACTGCTTCCCAGAACAATCGCCTGCTGAAATGCGATGTCCGTGTCCGTATTGTCCTTCATGGGATTAAATTCCCGGATCGGTGCGACATGGTTCTCCTTGTAATAATTTAAAATCTCCGGAGATAAACTGTCAAAATCTCCCAGAATATACGTCGGCATAATCTGGTAATGGTAGCAGAACTCCAGTCCCCGGTCTGCTGCCAGGATAATATCAAACTGCTGTTTCTGAAGATATGGGAAGGCAAAATCCGGTTCGATCATCCCTCCCGAAATAATACATGTTCTCACGTTTCCCTGCCTCTTTTTTCTGTCTTTTTGTATCTTATTCTGCCTTTTTGCTGTATGAAGAAATTTTTTCCTGCAGCTCGCGCACGTTCTGCTCGATGTTGCTGCCAAATACAGCAGAGCCTGCCACGATGATGTTGGCACCTGCCGCAAGGACTTCATCGATGGTCGCGCGGTTGATGCCGCCATCGACCTGAATGTGCACATGCTCCAGTCCCTTTTCATCCAGCATTCTGCGGAGCGTACGGATCCTCTCCGTCGACTCCGGGATATACTTCTGGCCGCCGAAGCCAGGATAAACGCTCATAATCAGAATCATTTCTACCTGATCCATCACGTCCGTAACCGCAGAAAGCGGCGTATCCGGATTTACGGCAACTCCGGCATCTGCGCCTGTTTCATGAATCTTTTTCACGGTTTCTGCCAGATCGCGGCATGCCTCCGCGTGAACCGTGATCATATCCGCCCCGCAGCTTTGAAATTCTTCTACGTACCGCTCCGGGTCCTTTACCATCATATGAACATCAAAATACAGACTGCTTTCTTTTCGGATCGACTTTACCACCGGCATTCCAAACGAAATGGATGGTACAAACATTCCATCCATAATATCGATATGAAGCCACCGGCACTCTGCTTTCTCTACCCTTTGGATCTGTTCTCCGAGACGGTTGAAGTCTGCGGATAAAATAGAAGGTGCCAACTGATATACTCGGCTCATGCTAGTATCTCCTCTTTTCCTGTTCTTTCAGTTCTTCATAGAACATGGTATAGTTTTCAAATCTTTCTTTGCTGATATTTCCCTGTTCCAGTGCCTCTTTGACGGCACAGCCCGGCTCTTTTCCGTGGATGCAGCCGAGGAAACGGCATTTTCCTTCGTACGGATGAAATTCCGGGAAAAAGTTTTTCAGCTCCTCTTTTTCCATATCGGTTGTATAAAGCGAGCTGAACCCCGGCGTATCGCACAGATACGTCTCATGGTCGATCGGGATCATCTGGGAATGGCGCGTCGTGTGTTTTCCTTTTTTCAGCTTTTTGCTGATCTCTCCGGTCTCCATCTGGATTTCTTTCTGCATCCGGTTTGTGATCGAAGATTTTCCGACGCCGGACGGACCGGCTACCACCGTTGTTTTCCCTTTCAGGTATGCTTCCACTTCCTGCATGCCCTGCTCTTTCGCTGCACTCACCGTAAAGACACGGTAACCGCAGTTCTCATAGACGCTTCGCAGATGGTCTGTGTAATCTTCCCCCGCAAGATCTCTTTTATTGAAACAGATTGCCGTCGGAACGTTCTGCTGTTCCATCATCACAAGAAAACGGTCCAGAAGTGTCAGGTTCGGGGTCGGATTTTCCAGCGCAAAAATCACAAGCGCCTGATCGATATTGGCCACTGCCGGACGGATCAGTTCATTTTTCCGCGGCAGAATCCGGGTCATATTTCCTGTTTTTTCCGCTTCATCCAGAATCTCGATTTCCACAAGATCTCCGACGAGCGGTTTCTGGCCTTCCTTCCGGAAAATTCCTTTTGCTTTGCACTCATAAATGCCGGATTCTTCCACGTCTACGTAGTAGAATCCGGCAATTCCTTTCATAATCTTTCCTGTCATACTCAACCTTCACTCAACGGAACCGATGGGTACTGTGCAATTGCCTGATAACTTCCGCTCGAATCCATCTCATAGAAGACGATTCTTCCGGTAGAAGAAGCAGACGATGAAGCACTCCAGTTGGTGTTGACAGAATACGGCCAGCTCGTAATGGCCTGTCCGTCCATGATGGTGATGGAGGTCTCGTTTCCGTTCCCATCATCCTGGATCAGCTCAATTTTTGCAATACCACCCTGATACTGATCCGGCGCACTTAAGGTCTGGCTGCAGGACCAGGTAACATCCGTAGCGGTATTTGCGCCCGGCTCTGCCGGTGTCGGGGTCGGTGTATTCTCATCCGGCGTCGTTGGCTGTGCACTCGGGCTATTGACATAAATCGTAACGTCAGAACCTTTCTTTACTTTGGTTCCGATTGCCGGGTCAACCTCCATGACTTCGCCCTCGGCCACCTTGCTGCTGGTTCCTGTTTTCACAATAATATTGAAATCGCTCAGGATTGATTTTGCTGTCTCCTCATCCAGGCCGATTACATCACGGATTGCAATTTCTTCCGCGTCCTTGGATCCCTTGCTGATCACCAGCGTAACGGTAGATTCCGGCGCAACCTGACTTCCCTCTGACGGGTCAACGGAAATAACCAAGCCTTCTGCAACGGTATCGCTGAAATCCTCTGTTGTGGAAACCTGCAGTCCCAGCTGAGTCAGTGCAGCACTTGCAGCGTCTTTCTGTGTTCCAACAATGCCGGTCGGAATGGTTACGGTTTCTTTTCCGGAGCTTACATAATACGTAATCGTTGCATTTTTATCGACTTTCGTTCCCGGTTTCAGATCCTGGCGGCAGATCTTTCCTGCCTCAATGACATCCGATGCCTCGGTTCCGCCGTTGACTACACCAAGGTTCAGGCTGTTTGCCAGATCGACGGCATCTGCCTCGGTTTTGTTGGTCAGATCCGGAACGGTTACTTTTTCGTCTTTGCTTTCGGAAGAAGTAACGGAGGTGCTGCTTGCGGAGGATGCACTGGAAGCATCCGCGGTCGGTCCTTTGCCTCCGACAATACCGGCTGCCTGTGCGATAAAGTAGATCAGCATACAGATGATGATCGCTGCAATCGCAAAACCACCGATGGTGATGATTTTCTCGAGTTTGTTTCCGGCTTTCTCATCGTCGTCTTCATCGTCGTAGTAGGAGTCCTCCTCGTCATCCTCGTAGGAATCGCGGTCATCCTCTTCGTCTTCGTCGTCCTCATCCTCGTCTTCGTAGCTGTACTTCTCGTCGTCCTCATCTTCAATCTTGTTATAACGCTTGCGGGACGTTTCCTCCGTGTTCTGCGCATTCGCTTTTGCTGCTGCGCCGGAACGGATCTGGCTTAACTCTTCTGCGGATACCATAACGGTTTCCGCGTGGGAGCTTAACGGTGTTACCTTTACAAAATTTCCCTGCGGTTCCATCAGGGAATGCTTCAGATCGTCGATCAGTTCCGCCATATTGTTGTAACGGCGGTCCGGACTCTTCTGCGTACATTTCAGAATAATCTGTTCTAATGCAAACGGAAGGTTCGGCGTGTATTTGGAAGGTGATTCAATCTCCTCCTGCAGATGCTTGATCGCAATCGCAACCGTGGTGTCTCCATCGAATGGCACACGGCCTGTTACCATCTCATACATTGTGATTCCGAGAGAATAGATATCACTCTTGTAATCGGAATATCCGCCACGCACCTGCTCCGGAGAGCTGTAATGTACGCTTCCCATAACATTGGAGCTGATGGTGTTGGAAGAAGTCGCCTTTGCAATACCAAAATCAGAAAGTTTTACCTTTCCGTCTGTGGAAATGATGATATTCTGTGGTTTGACATCGCGATGTACAATATTACGGTTGTGCGCCGCCTCAAGACCGAGTGAAACCTGAATTGCGATGCTGGTCGCCTCTTTTACGCTCAGTTTTCCTTTGCGGTCAATATAATCTTTGAGGGTAATTCCCTCAACAAGCTCCATAACAATATAGTAAACACCACGGTCCTCCCCGACATCGTACACGTTTACAATATTGGGATGGGACAGCCCTGCCGCTGCCTGCGCCTCTGTACGGAATTTGCGGATAAATGTTTTATCCTCCCGAAATTCCGGCTTTAATACCTTGACAGCAACCATACGGTTCAGCTTGTGATCCTTTGCCTTGTAGACATCAGCCATACCGCCGGATCCGATCCGGCTTATGATCTCATATCGTTCTCCTAAAATAACGCCCTCTTTTAACATTCTTTCACCTCGTTTGTAAATGGTTCAACGACAATGACTGCGATATTGTCTCTGCCGCCATTTGCATTTGCTTGATCAATTAAACGTTTTGCCTTGTCCTCACCGTCTTCGCGGCAGATGATTTCGAAGATTTCCTCATCTGTTACCATATTGGAAAGGCCATCCGAGCACATCACCAGTTGATTTCCTTCTTCAAGCTGAATATCAAAGAAATCAATCTTTACGGTATCCTGTGTGCCTACTGCCCTGGTAATAATGTTTTTGTCCGGGTGATTTCGCGCCTGCTCGGGAGTAAGTTCTCCGAGGCGCACCATCTCTGCGATCAGGGAATGATCCTGCGTCACCTGATCAAAGATGCCATCCGCTGCCAGATACAGCCTGCTGTCTCCTACGTTTGCAACGTAGGCATAGCTGCCGACCACGGTAGCCACTACCATCGTTGTACCCATGCCTTCCATGGATACATCTCGTTTTGCCTGCTCAAAAATCTGGCTGTTTGCTGCTTCAATTCCATGCCGAATGATCCGTACCGGATTAAAATTCGTATCTCTTTTTACAGATTCCACCAGTACAGAAACACCATAACGCGAGGCAAAATCACCCGCATTATGGCCTCCCATGCCGTCTGCAACGACAAAGAGGTTCGGAAGGTTTCCGACCGGAGAGGCGGAGGCAAACACAAAATCCTGGTTCATCGTCCGTTTCTGTCCGATATCGGTTGCAGAAAATACCTTCATGCTTTTTTCTCCTGTATTGACAGCCGCTTTTTACGGCTGTTCGTTTGATTTATCGATAAAACTTTTTCTTAACTGTCCACAGGCTCCGTCAATATCGGCGCCCATTTCCCTTCTAATAGTAACATTAATTCCGTATTTTTCAAGTTTATTTTTGAAATTCTCTACGACTTTTTTCGTTGATTTCACGTAATCGCGCTCTTTGATCGGGTTGACCGGGATCAGATTTACATGACAGTTGATATCCGAAATCCGCGCGGAAAGCTCTTTTGCATCGGCTTCGCTGTCATTTTTCCCGCCAACGAGAGAGTACTCAAATGTAATCCGACGGCCTGTTTTTGCAAAGTAATTGCGGCATGCATCGAGAATTTCATCAATGGAATATTTATTGGCAATCGGCATCAGCTCACGGCGCTTCTCATCGTTTGGTGCATGGAGGGAAAGTGCCAGGGTGATCTGGAGTCCCTCATCTGCCAATTTGTACATATTCGGCACGATTCCGCAGGTGGAAACGGTGATGTTTCTCTGGCTGATGTTGAGTCCTTCCTGGCTCGAAAGCAGCCGCACGAAGCGCACCAGATTGTCGTAGTTGTCCATCGGCTCACCCGTTCCCATGACAACCAGATTGGAGACCCGCTCCCCGGTGTCCTCCCAAATCCGGTAAATCTGGTCGAGCATCTCCGACGGAGTCAGGCACCGCACGAGTCCGCCGATTGTGGACGCGCAGAAGCGGCAGCCCATCCGGCAGCCGACCTGGGATGAGATGCAGACGGAATTTCCGTGGTGGTACTTCATCCAGACGCTCTCGATCACGTTGCCGTCGCTAAGGCGGAACAGGTATTTTCTCGTTCCGTCGATTTTGGACTCCTGCACCTGCACTTTTTCGAGACAGGTAAGCGGATACTGTTCCTTTAATTTTTCCCGGAAGGCAAGCGAGAGATTCGTCATCTCATCGTAGCTGCCCGCCAGACGATGATGCATCCAGTCGTATAACTGTTTGGCACGGAACGGCTTTTCTCCCATCTGCTGGCAGGCGTCCTTTAATTCGTCTAAGGTCATTGATTTAATATCCATCTGTTACGCCCGTCCTTCCTCTGTTTTCCGGAATTTTGCAAGGAAAAATCCGTCTGTCTTGTGTACCCCCGGGATCAGCTGCAACTGTCCTTTGGCCGTTTCTCCGCTTTTCAGCTCATCCGGCAGCAGTTCATCCAGACTGACTGCTTCAAACGGGAACTGTTCCAGAAACCATGCGGCATTCTCGCCGTTTTCTTTTCTGTTGACGGTACATGTGCTGTACAGCAGTGTGCCGCCCGGCTTTACGTACGATGCGGCATTTGCAAGGATTGCCCGCTGAATCCGTACCAGCTCCTCTTCTTTTTCTTTTGAAGCATAATATTTGATATCCGGCTTTCTGCCGATGACGCCGTATCCGGTGCACGGCAGGTCTGCAATCACAACGTCCGCTTTTCCGATCCATTCCGCATCGAGCTGTTCCGCATCTTTTACCTTCGGCACGACGCAGGAAACACCTGCTCTCTGCACATT
>ERZ834694.2419-NODE-2419-length-13117-cov-4.638493_pt1 | contig 13117 bp, 9 predicted proteins | sample MGYA00519691_ERZ834694 | MGnify/ENA primary metagenome ERZ834694 (study PRJEB31850, sample SAMEA3708758) | human gut metagenome | biome: human gut; feature: human-associated habitat; material: faeces | place: China | collected 2014 ... | reverse complement strand
TGCGGACAATGCGGTAATATCCGCCGAAGTCGAGAAGCTCATCAATTTCGCTGATTGTTTGCCCATTTGCGGTGACAATTACCTGCTCAGAGTCGATTTTCTTTTGCAGAGGCAGGATATCCACATTGCCGCTCTGGAAGCTGTATGTTTTATTGGGCGCACTGGTATAGACGACCTCGCACTTTCCGTCATGGAACTGAAAGCTCGCAACCGAGTCCGTCTGGTCTTTGCCTTTTATGATAATTAAGTGCTTTCGTGCGTCCATAGGCATCTCTTCCCCCAATGCAAACTGTTGATTTACGGGTTATCCACCCACATTTCACACTGGCTCATGACAGTCTGAACGGCATCATCCATGCCCTCCGGCGGATATTTGTGCTTTTTCAGCAGCCTTTTGACCAAGCGCCGCATTCCGGCTCTCGCGCTTTCTTTCTTTTGCCAGTCTATTGTGCGGTTTTTACGAAGCAAATCCGTCAGTTCCTTCGTGATTGCAATAAGCTCGTCATGCTCATAGAAATCTTTGATGGCTTGCGGTTTTGTGAGCGCATCGTAGAAAGCAAGCTCGTCCGCTGTCAATCCAAGTTTTTCACCTTCGGCAGCAGCGGCAGCAATGTCTTTTGCCAGCTTGAGTAGTTCTTGAATAACTTCCTCATTGGTCAGCATTCCATTCAGGTAACGATTCATCGCACTCTGAATGATTTCGGAGAACTTCTCGGATTTAACAATGTTTGTGCGACGATAGACAGAGACCTGTTCGGCAATCAGCTTTTTCAAGAGTTCGACTGCAAGGTTCTTTTCCTTCATGTTTGCAACTTCTTCAAGGAACTTTGGATCGAACAACGAAAACTCAGTCTGGACATCGGAGAAAAGGTTGATAACGCCTTCGCTCTTGATGCTGTGCTTCAAAAGCTCGTTAATGCGTTCATTTACTTCCGGAAGCGTAAACTTCTTTCCAGTACCGCCTGAAACCAAGCGCACGGTCATTGTTCTTACAGACTCGAAGAAAGCCGCTTCCATGCGGGTTTGCTCGTCTACCAAGCTGCTGCATAGCGAAAGTGCCTGTTTGAGAAGCAGAGCTTCTTTGATAAACACATTCTGTGTCTTTTCATTGTCGGGAAGCTCATACTCTGCAACACTCTTGCCAAGTATGAAGTTCACACCGCCGCTGATGAGCTTTGCCCGGTCAAGGTCACTTCCGGTCATGAATTTCTCATAACTGAATCCGTGGAACAAATCTCTGCAAACAGAGAGCTTTTCAAGGAACTTCGGATATGCAGCCTTGCTTACATCTGTGTCACCATAGTTCTTCTTGTCTCTGGCAGTATAGTCGTTCATTGCCTGTTTCAGTGCAGCCGCAATACCGACATAATCAACAACCAAACCGCCTTCTTTATCTTTGAAGACACGATTGACGCGGGCGATAGCTTGCATCAGGTTGTGTCCAGCCATCGGCTTATAGACATACATCGTAGCAAGGGAGGGAACATCAAAGCCGGTCAGCCACATATCCACGACGATAGCGATTTTCAGCGGAGAGTTATTGTCTTTGAATTTCCGCGCCATATCGTCCTTATGCGCTTTATTGCCGATAATCTCACGCCATTCTTCTGGATCATTATTGCCTTGCGTCATGACCACTGCAATCTTCTCCGTCCACGCTGGGCGTAGCTCAAGAATGCGCTTATAAATCTTCATTGCTATGGGACGCGAATAAGCAACGATCATCGCCTTGCCGGTCAAGATATTCTCGCGGTAATTCTCGTAATGGTCAAGAATGTCATTTACCAAGGAATTGATCGTCTGGTCGGCACCGAGGATTGCTTCCATCTGACCGAGTTCCTTTTTGCTCTTTTCGATGACATACGGATCGGCGTTATCAGCCATAATGTCATACTCATTATCGATCAGATGGAGGGTGTTCTCGTCGAGTTTCAGGTGGATCACACGGCTCTCGTAGTAGACGGGTCTGGTTGCACCGTCTTCAACTGCCTGTGTCATATCATATATGTCGATGTAATCACCGAAGACTTCGCGTGTGCTGCGGTCTTTTGTGGAGATCGGCGTTCCGGTGAATCCAATATATGTTGCATTAGGAAGCGTGTCTCTTATGATGCGGGCAGTGCCTATAACGGTTTTCGCCTCGACTTCGCCATTGTCCTTCTGCTTGACCACAACCTTCTCATTGAGACCATATTGCCCGCGATGCGCTTCATCTGCCATCACGATAATGTTCCGGCGTTCCGTAAGAGCTTCGTTGCTTTCCTCAAACTTCTGCATGGTCGTGAAGATTATGCCGTTTGCCTGCCTGTTTGCAAGAAGCTCTTTCAGATTTTTACGGCTTTCGGCGTGTTGCGGCGTTTGACGGAGAAAGTCTTTGCAGCGGGCGAATTGCCCGTAAAGCTGGTCATCCAGATCGTTGCGGTCGGTAATGACAACGATAGTGGGGCTTTCTAACGCTTCTTGCAGATAATGAGCATAGAAGACCATAGACAACGATTTTCCGCTGCCCTGTGTATGCCAGAAGACGCCGCCCTTACCGTCCGTCACGGTTGCGTGTTTTGTAGACTCAATCGCCTTTTTGACTGCAAAATACTGATGATACCCGGCGAGTATCTTGAAAGTATTCTGTCCATCCACATTAAAGCAGATAAAGTTCTTCACGATGTCAAGGAAGCGGGTCTTCTCAAACAGACCTACAAAGAATGTGTCAAATGATGCGTGTTGCGTATTCTCGTAGCTGCCGTCAGTTGTTTTCCATTCCATAAAGCGGTCTTCGCCGGAAGTGATTGTGCCAGCCTTTGAAGTGGTCAAATCGCTCATGACACATACCGCATTATAAATGAACATAGAGGGGATCTCATACATATAGTTCCGGAGCTGACGGTATGCTGCGGAAGCGTCGGTTTCTTCGCGGGACGGAGACTTCAGCTCCACAATGACGAGCGGGAGACCATTGACAAAGAGGATCACATCCGGTCTTTTTTCGGAGTTTTCAATGAAAGTCCACTGGTTCGCAACCGTGAACTCGTTATTGGCAGGATTTTTGAAGTCTACAAGGTAGACAAGAGTAGAGCGTTCTTCGCCCTTGTCATAGTATTTTACCGAGACTCCGTTTTGGAGGTAGTCCATAAAGACCATGTTCTTCTGCAAGAGCGTTCCGGTTTCAAAGTTCTTGAGTTTATAGATTGCCTCCGTTAGAGCATCTATTGGCAAGTTCTTATTGATTCGCTGCAAAGAGGGCAGCAGGACATCCTCATAAAGCGGAGAGTGATAATCGCGCTCCACGTCCGGTCCATAGATATAGTTATAGCCCAGTTCTTCATTGAGAAGCTGCAAGACGGCATTCTCATAATTTGATTCTGTAAAATATCCTGCCATAGTTTGTCACTCCCTTTTATGCCAGACTCGCCCCGAACTGATCCAGCGTGTTTTCTGCATCTCTGTCAGTGACGGGCTTATTCATCGCTTTTTCAATTAGGTTGAGAAGGCTTTTTGCTCTGTCGATGAAATAGCCATTGAAGTCATCTGCCTTCAATTCTGCATAGTTGATAAAGTGCGATTCCACCCGTGCTTGCAACTCATTCTCAGTCAGTCCATCAACCTTTTTTAGAATTGCCCCCAGATACTCACTCGGCGCATTTCCGCCAATCGAGCGGTTAGTTGCTGGAAGAATCGGCGTCTTGTTAATGATGGAATTATATCGTTCGCGCTTGATGTCCATTTTCTCGCAATATGCTTCGGGGAATATATGGTGAATATCCGGAGACTCAAGCATACTGTTTACAATGTCAATCGTCGTGTTATTCATAAAATCACGGCATTTCTCCTTGTAGAGAAGAGCCATAATTCCCTTATACGCAGCACTCAAGCGAGTTTGAAGGGTCAGAAGCCTCGTTGAAGAGAATACTGCGCTGTTGATCGTATGCATTGCATTCGGGCGTCCGTTGACCTCTTCAACCATGTCCTCAATATCATAGGCATACCGAGTTTCATTAGCGCCACCATACATCTCACCCAAAATACCACACCAATACCACCGAGAGAGCGTTTTAATCGTATTTGGCTCATTGCATTTGGATTTTCCGAGAACAGCACAGATTGCAGCAAGTGGAATCAACTGCGTTGTATAGGGCAAGTCTCTTTGACGGAAAACGCACTGATCCCGAAGAAGGAACTCCTTCGCAATTCTGAACCCGGCTAATACCGCGTCACGGTTTGCTATGTACGATTCATATGGCAGTCCCAGAACATCTTTCTTTTTGCAGGAGATGGTGTTCGTTTTCCCGGACTGCTTGTTCAAATAGCTTGTGTAAAGGCAAACCGTTGTCAGGAATGTAGTCTCATCAATCCCATCGAACAGGTCTGTTCTCAGCGTGTCACCGAAACCGCAAATTGTATTTCGACACTGCACCCAGTCTTTTCTCAGGTCAAAGTCTCTTGTGGCGTAGGTCGCGGTAACAAGCTCAAACACCGTGAGAGGAACACCACCAGTATTGACGTTCTCAAACACCTTGCATACCGCCTCTCGCGGCGTGGACTTGTCCAGCGTAATAACAGGCAACTTGTAGCCAGAAATCGTATTTAGTACATCAGCTTGAAAACGCTTAAACTCGTCCATCGCCTCCGGCTTCATTCCGTAGTGCGTCATGTAGCCCATGAACCAGTCCATAACAGCGTTGCTGTCGAACACAATATTGACCGGAAACAGCTTGTTCTCATATTCATACCCTCTGGTGGAGAGGTCGAGCTTCACGTCTCGATCAAAGTTCTCTTTTATCTTGCGGTCTTCGGGGATAGAGAGGACAGCATCAAAACGATCCTCATCATCGTCAAGGCACTTCTCCATTGAGAGATAGTAATAACGCTTAATAGCCTTGCCTTTTTCTGTTTTGGTCGAGACCGGCTCTTTAGAGGATGTTGCCTGATAGATTGAAGTAAGCCGTTGCTGTCCATCAAGAATCAAATGCTCCGGCTTTACTGAGACGCCTTTTACGCCCGTAATTGTGCGGTATTTGAATTGGATGTCCGGATTACCGTATTGCAGCCGCATAATGGCACCCATAGGGTAGCCCTGCGACAAACTGGCGATAATGCCTCTAATTCGATTATCATCCCAAGTCCAGTCGCGCTGAAACTCCGGCAACTGCATTGAGTCGGACTTAACCTCCGCTAAAAGCTGACTGAGGTTTGTATCAAGAGATTGCGGGGAAATAATCACGGCTTCATAGCCTCCTTTGTTGATAGCAACCATTCTTCTATGTCTTTTATGTATTCTGACATTTCATAAGAAGAAGCCGCTACGCGAAAAATTTCATGGACTATTTCTGATTCAGATAATCCGGTTTGCTCATGTATTCTATATAGCCATTGATGGCTGTCGTTTACTGCTTTTATTGCATTTGCCGCCTTATATAATTCTGATGTCGCTGGTTCGTATTTTAGAATCAAGTTGTGCAAATGTTGTTCAGGAGGAACGCCTTCTGGTAGATGAAACTGCGTAATCATCGATAATGCTTGCTCCTGCTTTTCTCCAATAGTATCTTCTGTGCCTGAGAGTTTCTTCATTATCTGGCTTTCTTTTTCTTTTCTTGTTATGTAGCGATCTCCATCAAGGACAATAAGGACATGAGCAGGTTTACCACTACACAGAACAAAACTGGCAGCAAGTGTAAACGAATTGTTGATTGATCCATAAATCACAGGTTCAACATCAGCCGTCATTCCGTTTTTTCGGGCGACTTCTCTTACAATTGCCGCAGCTAAGGCATCCTCAACATATATCTTTATCGGTCGACAGGTTCTGCCTGTGAGTGAATAAAGTAGATCACCGCCAATCTTTTCGTATACGAACGTTTTATCGCAGGGATCAACATTTGCGATGTATTGAACTCTCACATACCGGCTCAATTTGAGCATTTCCACGGAATGCGTAGTAAAAACGATTTGTAGATGCCTGCTTTGAGCAATATCGTGTAGTACTTCAATCAATCTGTCCAATGCTGAAATATGCAGAAGCAAATCAATTTCATCAATCAAGATGAGTGAATATGCCTCAGCACTTCGAACCTTCTCAAGAATTTTTAGGACTCTTTGCTCTCCGGTTCCCATGCTGAGTGAAGAATACTTAAGTCCTGAGGAAAGCGCGACACCCAAAAAATGTTTGTTTTGATACGTGTTATCTAACAGTTCTTGGTATGGCTTATTCAGAATATACGCAGAATCGCGAATGATGTTGTCCGCAAGACGCCCGGTCTTTTTTTGGGACGAATACTTAATTCTACTGGTAGCCGTACTTTTTTCAATTTCCGGGAGGCAAGTATCAATTCCGATATAATAAACATTTCGCTTAGGTCGATTTTCGTATCTTGGTGACCACCTGTCAAAGTCTTTTCCATATCTTCTTGACGGAAGTACGACACGCTGACCGTTTTTTCCTTCTGTCTCGTTTACAACGTAAAGCTCACTGCCTCTCCATAGGGAGTCTGTATTTGGAACAAAAAACTCAGGGAATTTATGGTTTTCACCCTTCCCTCCATCGTCCGGCTGATAAACACAAGCAAGAGCGTGAATTACGGTTGTTTTGCCCGCACCATTTACACCCATAATTGCTGTAAGTGTATCTGAAAAGTAAATCGTGACATCATTCAAACATTTGAGCTGTTTGAAGTGTACAGACTTCAAAATCTGTTTTTCCATGATAGTCTCCTTTGATGTAAACGATAATTTAGCAGCTTAGAGCTGGACGGCAGAAACATCAATCTCTCCGGACATGAGCTTAGGCAATATAGTGTCCCGGACAAGGGCAAGCTGCTCATTTTCCATACCATTGGCATAGATTTTCGAGAAAACTGTTTGGCAAACGGCATCGAACTTCTCCACCAAGTCCTCCGGTGCAATGACAATAGGCTCTGTTTCAATAAATCCATTGATGTCAAGATTTTTGATGCCTGTTGTTCCATTTTCATAGGAAAAGAAAATGTTCCTGTCATAGAGGTACTGCCAATAGTAGTACACATACATACTGTAACCAGCACGAGGTTTAAGGGCTTTGCAGAAGTTTGTGCAGACCATTCCCTTATCATACCGAGCAAGCAAGGTATCTGATACGGCTGCGGCGCGTCCAGTAGATTGTGTAGGGCTACCACCAGAGATTTCAACAACTATATCTCCGTCAACAAGCTGCTTAGCAGCATAGTTCTTTGGCAAGATGTAGCGTGTGGGCATTTTCCCCTTATTTCCTGCGCGTACTTCTGGAATATCTGCACCCCGAATGCAGTAAACCATCTCTGTGTTGTTGCCAGAAGGCGAATCTTTGCCCCAATCTCCGCTGATAGTTTTTTCAATGAGATCGGAGAAGGTACCTTCCTTCCACGATATAGCGTCGGGATTATCAACAAACCACTTCTTAAACAATGCTTGAGCTTGCTGCTGTAAATTATCGTTTATAGCATTATTGCATTCAATCTTTTCGTCAATAGGTCTTAAAACGGCAATAATCTCATTTCTAACAGATTGCGGCGGAACAGGGACGGGCATCTCTCGTAAGCCCCCAAGCGGCACATAGGCTTGCGTCGAGCCTCTGAGATGTGTCTGGATATACGCTTTGGCTTGCGGAGACTTTAAGTAATAGTACATCCAAAGGGCATTTTCTTTGTTACCTGAGAATTTGAAAATGCCCATGTTTTTACACGCATATTCTACATGGGGATTTTTTTCGAGATAGATATTTCCTATTGTTCCTATCATGCTGAAAAGAATATCCCATTGCTCGACCGCACTTCTGCTGATGACTTTTAGGTAGTCGGCTTCACTAATCCAGTTTGCCGAGTCAAAATCAATGTAATGACCTTTCAGGTGCTTTGAAGTAATAAGTTTCCAGCCGGATTGCTGCGGTTTAGGGGAGTCATGTGTTCCGTCAGTAATTAAGGTGCAGAACTGGTCCGCTCGAACAGTTGACCATGACATAATTGTTCACCATCCTATCCAATGTATTTTCTGTGTGCCAGCTTCACATTCTGCTGTTTCACCATTGCATAGTGCATGGTGGTATCGATTTTCTGATGCCCTAAGAGCTGCTGGACTTGCTCTATGGGCATTCCCTTGTCTATGGCAATAGTAGCCAGAGTGCGTCTGAACTTGTGGGGATGAACCTTTGGAATATTCAGACGCTTTCCCAATTCCCGAAGGCGGACCTCCACTCCGCCGATCATCAATCGGTCAAAGGGCGCTTTCAGTGAAACAAACAAAGCCGGGTTTTCATCGGTTCTGACCTCAAGATAGTTTTGAAGGTGGATCTTCGTCCTTGCATCGAAGTAGACCAATCGCTCTTTATTACCCTTGCCGATAACAACGCATTCGCGTTCGTTGAAGTTGATGTCTTCTCGGTTTAGCGTGACCAGTTCTCCAACACGCATTCCGGACGAAGCCAGAAGATCAACCATTGCCAAATCTCGCGCCGTTGTACAGTTGTCGCGCATCAGCTCCAACGCTTCATCGGTGTATGTGTCCTTAACAACCTTTGCGGTTTTTACCTTATGAATCCGTCGCACCGGGCTTTTCACAATGAAATCCTCATCTTCAAGCCACGAGAAGAAGCTGGACAGGATCCGGCGGATGTTGTCTATGGTCACTTTGCTCGACCTACGCTGAACTTGATAGCTTGTCAGATAGCGGCGCAAATCATCTGTGGTGATCTGTCGCACAGCCTTTCCAACTCCGGCAATCAGAGCCTCTATCGTCTTCCGATAGTAGCTCAATGTTTTCTCCGAACAGCCCTCGATCCGCTTTGCCGTGATAAATGCTTCGACTGCATCAGTTTCTTCCGCTGGAATTGAGCTGCTATCATAGGTGATCGTTGCCCCTTCCAAAGTCTCAGCTATTGCATCCCGAAGGTGCATAAGCTGTTCGTTGTTGAGATAAGGAAGCATTTTTCGCTGTATCTCTGTGATGAGTTGTTCTGTCATTGTCGTGTCTCCCTTCGAGGTAAGAGAACGACATTCAGTGGCAGTCCCTTTTGTAAAACTCTCGCCACTGGTGAGAGTTATTAAGACGGTAAACGATAATTTAATGCAGCAAGCCGTAACGATTTTCAAGTCATGGTTTGTAGAGTACAGCCCTTTCGATGGCATTGAACCGAAAGAATGGGAAACTGTCAACTTGGAGAAGATCACATCGCTTATAAGCCGCGGAATTGCGCCCAAATACTCCGATAACTCTGATCAGATAGTGATCAATCAGAAGTGCATTCGTAACCACATGATTGATCTTTCTCAGGCACGAACTCACACCCCAAAAGTAATCAATGAGAAATGGCTTCGCTTTGGCGATTTATTGATTAACTCAACGGGAGACGGAACATTGGGACGCGCAGCACAGGTTTGGTTCCAGCCCCAAAATATAACAGTTGATTCCCATGTAACGGTTGTCAGACCGGCAAAAGAAAATCTGATTTTCTATATTGGGCTGTGGGGAGTTCTTCATGAAAGGGAAATTGAATCCCTTCATACCGGAAGCACTGGTCAGACGGAATTGCCCAAAGAGCGCGTGAAGGCATTGGAACTGCACTTGCCTGACAATGGGACGCTGGATCGTTTCAACACCCTAATTGCACCTATGGCTGCTGCTATTGTTTCAAAGCAGAACGAAAACAATAAGCTCGCAACTCTAAGGGATGCGCTTCTCCCGAAACTCATGTCCGGAGAGATCGATGTCTCTGCCGTCCAGCTCTAAGCTGCTAAATTATCGTTTATCCTATTATTAAGTGCTATCTTTTCATCAAGCCTCGCAAGGAACGCTCCGATGCGTCTCTGCTCGTCCAAGTCTGGCACTGACAATTCAAGCTCTTCGAGGACACTTTGTTGAACTCGCTGCCTTCCAGAAGAGCCGACCATAGACTTTATTGCTACGTTGCGGAAAGTCGGGTTTATTGCGGTGTAGTAAACAAATTGCGGATCGCTGATCCCTGCTTTGGCTCTCATCACAATGAACTCCGTTGAGCCAAAAGCGACTTCACCATCATCAAGGAAGTCAATGAAAGCAGTTTTACCATTTTCAAGGCATGGAGTGATCCTTGCCATAAGGGTGTCCCCATTGCAAAACTTAGCTCCACCGTTAAACTCGGCTTTTTCCGTCTCCGGAATCTTTTTCGTGAACGGCTTTAACTTGTCCATTGCAACCTTCGTTGCAATGGTACCTTTCTTTAAGTTCAGGTGCGGGTTGAACTCGATAAAATCAACGGCACGAACCGACTTCCAACATGTCATATAGAATCATCTCATTTCTCGTACAACATTATTCTAATACAGGCGCTTCATCTGTTTTGTATATATCTTCAACAGAGAATTTTTCACCAAAGTAATAGGACACCATTACGGTTACATTCACATTTTCTTTAAACTGACTTTGATTCTTCAATAAATAAGTTAGCTCTATGGTCGCTTCAACAGAGTACTCTGTATAATCATCAGTTTGATCGGATATTTCGATACTCTCAACGCTAAGCAGCTTTACAGAACTACTATCTATTAATCGACTTTTTTCAATCAAACCATCACTGTGAGCGATTGCCTGATCCTCAAAGTCAGATGATTGAAACCAATTAATTAGATCATCGTCTTCGGAATCACTTTCTATCGGATTATAGGCATAAATGTCTATTTCCTTAGCCCATCTATCCAAGCATTGCCTGATTGCTTCCTCTGTTGTACATATTGTAAGTTCTGCATTTGGAAAAATATCTGAAAATTCAGACTCAAGTTCATTCCCGAAAATATTATCTTTTGAGTAAAATATTATTTTTGCAGAATCATGCCCAGCCATAAATTCAAGAATGCTTTCCCATAAAAGGGCATCTTTGAAGCCCTTATCTGACTTCTTATCTTTCCCCTCAAATGGTGGCCGTTTTGCAAAAGCTCTTCTCACAATGCTTTGATACCGAACTTCACTCGCAACTTGTAGTTCGACAACTTTATTGATGTCAGAAGACAAGCTCCCGCGATATTCTTCTATTATGGAATGGATATATTCCGCATAATTGATATCGCCCTTATCTTCCACAATAATTTCGGGAAAACACTGTTTCGCTGTTTTCTCACGGAATTCCTTAAGCTTTAATCGATGCGCCTCTATAATTTGCCGTTCCATTTCCATCCAAACTACAGTCGGGATAAGCATAACGACATGCTCATAAATATCCAGTTGGTTAACGAATCCTATAATATTTTCAAATGTCGAGTTAAAACTGAACGAAGAGAAATCTGCTTTTTTGTCATATGCATGGTAAAGAACATTTGTATCAAAGATAACAAAATATTCTTGAATATCAGAGCTCATATCCAATCGCCCCCAGTCGTTCTTTGATCTGAGCTTCAAGTTCATGAGACTTAGTGAAAAGCTCAGACAGTTCAGAAGTCAGGCGTCCCATTTTCTCTTCAAACGGCTCACCGTCATCTTCCTGTTCCTCAATGCCAACATAGCGTCCCGGAGTGAGAATGTAATCCTGCTTTGCAATGTCCTGCGTAGTGACAACAGCACAGAAGCCCTTTTCATCTTCAAGCGTTCCATCAACGAAGGCATTGTAGGTGTCAGCAATTTTCTTGATGTCTTCATCCGTCAGTTCGCGCAGCTTCCGCGTAACCATAGTGCCGAGTTTCCGTGCGTCGATGAATAGTGTCTTGCCTTTCTGCTTCTTGTTCTTTGCAAGGAACCAGAGCGATACCGGGATCTGCGTCGTGTAGAATAGCTGCGTCGGCATTGCGACGATACAGTCCACAAGGTCAGCATTGATAATGTTTTTGCGGATTTCACCCTCACCGCCGGACTGCGAGGAAAGAGAGCCATTTGCAAGCACCATACCGATACGTCCATTCGGTGCGAGATGCCAAATCATGTGCTGCAACCACGCAAAGTTGGCGTTGCCAGCAGGAGGCGTACCATACTGCCAACGGACATCATCAACAAGTTTATCTGCACCCCAGCCGGAAAGATTGAAGGGCGGATTTGCCATAATAAAGTCTGCCTTGAGCTGCGGGTGGCAATCGTTAAAGAACGTGTCCGCATTAAACTTGCCGAGGTCGGCTTCAATACCGCGAATGGCAAGATTCATCTGCGCCATCTTCCATGTGGTCGGGTTGGAGTCCTGACCAAAAACGGAAATCTTGTTGATGTTGCCGCCGTGATTTTCGATGAACTTTGCGGACTGAACGAACATACCTCCAGAGCCGCAGCATGGGTCATAAACACGTCCATTAAACGGCTGCAACACCTCAACAAGGGTACGCACAACACAAGAGGGAGTATAGAACTCACCAGCAAGTTTACCTTCTTGCTCAGCAAACTTGGAGAGGCAGTATTCGTATGTACGACCGAGAATGTCCTTGCTGTTTCCATGCTCGATCATCTGAATGTTGGTGAAGAGATCAACCACTTCACCAAGACGCCGCTTGTCCAGCTCCGGACGGGCGAAGTTCTTAGGCAGAATATCTTTGAGGCGCTTGTTTTCTTTCTCAATACTGCGCATTGCATCATCAATTACCGTGCCAATTTCCGGCGTGTGAGCGGCAGCAGCAATCGCACTCCATCGTGCATTCTCAGGGACAAAGAAGATGTTTTCGGCAGTGTATTCGTCCTGGTCTTCTTCAAATCCATCACCTTCTTCAACCAGTTCCTTGTACTTTGCCTCGAAGCGATCAGAGATGTATTTCAAGAAAATCAGTCCGAGAACGACCGACTTATATTCGGATGCGTCGATGTTCCCGCGTAAGACGCAAGCCGCGTCCCAGATTTGTTTTTCAAAGCCGATATTGCTTGTATTTCCAGCCATAGTGTTTTCCTCCCATATATCTCATGCTTGCGAAGAGTTTATAGTCATTTGAAATTCGTTCAAAAAATGAGGATGAATCTAATTAGTCGTTTTTATCCGGCACAATCTCCACGATATCCTCAATCTGGCAATCCAGCGCCGCACAAATCTTCACGAGTATCTCTGTGGTAACATGTCCATTCCGTCCCATCTTGGTGACGGAAGCTGGGCTGATGCCCGCCTTTTCACACAAGTCTTTCTTTTTCATGTCCTTATCGATGAGCAGCTTCCAGAGTTTTTTATAACTCACAGACATAA
>ERZ834694.2416-NODE-2416-length-13127-cov-8.608247_pt1 | contig 13127 bp, 12 predicted proteins | sample MGYA00519691_ERZ834694 | MGnify/ENA primary metagenome ERZ834694 (study PRJEB31850, sample SAMEA3708758) | human gut metagenome | biome: human gut; feature: human-associated habitat; material: faeces | place: China | collected 2014 ... | reverse complement strand
AAAAACTGACTCCCACTTTTTTTAGGTGTGTCCTAAAAATGGGAGTCAGTTCAGATGGGGCCGATTCTGCGGTTTTGGCCCCATCTGCCGCCTGAAAAAAACACTTCTGAGCAGAGAGTGGTATGTGAGTACCGGTTGTCTTATTCCTTCTCAGTTTTCAGGCAAAAGGGGGACGGTGAGCGATCCTTCCGGCATCAGGATGACAGACGGATGCTCGCCCACAATCGGGCGGACGAGAGCAAGCGCTTCCTCAATCGTCGTCACGCAGCCCGCGAACATGAGTTCCTTCGCAAGCTTCGGGTCGAGGGAAGACACGAGGAAGTAGGGCGCTTTCTGCATATTCCGCGTGACCGCGAACGCCTTATTCGCGCCCATCACGAAGTGTTCCTTCAGTTCCTTCACGATCGCGTCGTAGCTCCCAAGCCGCCGGCAGGTGTCCTCAAACTTCTGATTCCCGCTTCCCTCGCGGCACTCGGCGACAAGAATCACGGCTCCGCCCTTCTTCACCGCGATCCTCGCGTTATCCATCGTTTTCTGCATCTGATACGCGTTGATGTCCTTTGGGTACCCGCCGCAGCTCACGATCACGAGATCGGCTTCCCGCGGGATGGGAACGCCGTAGACCTCGCGGACAAACTTGCAGGCTTCGAGATGCGCCTTCACCCAGTGCCCGGCGTACATCCGGAGGAACTCGTGCTTCGCGTTCAGCACCGCGTTGAAGAGGAAGAGGTCGCGGCCCTTCGCGAACCGCTCCACGCCTTCCACCTGGTCCTCGTAACAGGGGTTGCCTGTGGTGATCCCGAGCCCCACGCGGTCATCCATCATCCACTGGTGATTCATGCGGATCGTTTCCATCGCCGCGCACCCCGGGAGAATCGCCTTCCGGCCTCCCCCGAACCCCGCGAAGTAGTGGAAGACGATCGTTCCCGTGAGAATCACGTGGTCGACGTCGCAGAGCAGTTTATTGATGAGCACCGGCGTCCCGCGCGTCGTCTGCCCGAAGTACTCGAAATCCTGGTCCGCGTAGCAGTCGGAATTAAACATCGGGACACGGGCGGCAACCTCTTCCCCCACCGCTTCCGCCATCTCGTCCCGCGTCATCTTCCGGTGGGCTCCGAGCGAAAAGACGATCTTCATGTGGTCATCCGGGACTTCGAGGCGGTTCAGTTCATCCAGGAACACCGGCATGAAGTCGAACGAATTCGCGACGCGGGTGAGGTCGTTACAGATAAAGCAGACGGTGTCGCCAGGTTTCACCCGTTCGTCGAGCGGTCCGATCCCAATCGGGTTCCGGATCGCTTCGAGGATCTTCGATTTCACCGCTTCCTTCGGGATCGGGGTGAAGGACTTCGTCCGGTCTTCAGCGATTACTTCGTCCTCCGGCAGCGCCACGGTTTTCACGGTGTCGCCATACGGGAGCTCATACGTCTTCAGCGTCATTTTTCCATTCCTATCAATAGAGACCGATTACCTTCCACCAGGCGATGCCGACCGCAAGCATCACGACCACATCCATCGTGATCACGGCGAAATTAAGGGCATAGAACCTGGGGCGCTCGAAGTACCCCTGACCGAAGTAGAGCGGGCCAGGGCCGGAACCGTATTCCGTGAGACCCCACATCGGGTTAGAGAAGATGCAGAACGCGATCGCGACGAGTCCCACCGGCGCGCCGCAGGCAATGGCGACCGCGGCGAACGGTACATACATAGCGATCACGTGAGCTGCCACCGTCGCGAAGAGGTAATGCGTGTAGACATAGATCACGAGGAGGAGCAGGAACGCGGCGATCCAGGCGGAACCCGCGAGCTGCGCCGAGACCACACCCGTGAACCACTTGATGAAGCCGAGTTTCGAGAGACCGGTCGCGAGTGAAATGAAGACACCGAACCACACCACCGTGTCCCAGGCGGCTTTTTCAGCGAGGGCGTCTTTCCACTCAAGGGCCTTTGTGACCATCAGGTACGCGACCACAGCGATACCGATCGCGTTCGCGTTGAAGCCCGTGAGGATCGCGGTGCCCCAGCCAAGGAGCGCGAGGGTGAAGCCCACCGCGACCTTCTTCTCCTGCGTGGAGAGCGGTCCAAGCTCCGCGAGCATTTCTTTCCCGTGCACCTTCACTTCCGGCGTGTGATTCATCGTCGGGCGGATGAGGAGCTTCGTGAACCAGGGGAGAATGAGGAACGCGGCGACGCAGGGCGCGATCCGCTTTCCGAGACCGGACTTCACGAAGCCAAGCGACAGAATGTAGGCCGAGAAAATGAGCCACACGGTGCCGGACGAGAACCCCGCGAGGTCTTCTTTGAGCGTGAGCGTCCCGGTGAAGTAGGCGACCGTGAGCGCGATAAACATGATCGCGCCGGTTGGAAGCGGCGCGGTGAGGATACTCACAATCGTCGCCGCGAAAATCGCGAACATGTGCATGCCCTTGGCGCTCAGGCCATCCGGCAGCGGGCAGAACCAGAGAATGAGGAGCACCGCGAGCGGAATCGCCGCTCGCCACCACTCCGTTTTAGAGGGCTGAGGCTGGGGTGCTTCATTACTTTTTGTATCAGACATGGTAGGCATCCGATCAGAAAATCCGCCCGAACCGCGAATTTAGGGACGCCTGCCCCTGGCCTGGTCCGATATCGAAGTAACGGACCCGGGCGGAGAGGGAAGCCAGGGGAGGCGTGGGGGGGTGCCGCTAGCCGGGCCCGAAACCGCCGGGACCCGACTCGCGGCCTTTCATGGATTACCGGTACTCAGGCGAATACATGTAGTCCGTCACGTACTGATCGAGGTCAGCCGGGATATCGGTTCTCGCGCAGCGTCCGGTCTTCTGGGCGTTGCGGATCACGTTCACCGCGATGTCGTGGCTGATCTTCCGCATGAAGGAAGAGGGCGGGAAGAGCGACCCCTGAGCGAGATCCGCGTCTGTCACGCAGTCCGCGACCGTGTGGCTCGCGAGAAGCAGGACTTCAGGCGGAATCCCGGTGCAGCCAGAGAGAATCGCGCCAAGCCCGATCCCCGGGAAGATGAAGTAGTTGTTGCCCTGGCGCGGCACAAAGGTCTTCCTGTTATAGGTGACGGGCTCGAACGGGGAGCCTGAGCAGAAGAGCGCCCGGCCGTCGGTCCACTCGTAAGCCTGTTCCGCGGAGCATTCGGAGTGCGAGTTCGGGTTCGAGAGCGCGAAGATGATTGGGCGGTCGTTCATCGCGGCCATCTTCCGGACAATCGACTCAGTGAACGCGCCGCCGCAGGTGGAGAGTCCGACAATCGCGGTGGGCTTCACGAGGTCGACATAGGCTTCGAACGTCAGGCTCGGATCCACGTCCTTCGCGAAGGGCTTCATGTAGTCCGCGATATCGCTGCGGCGCGTCGAAATCGGGCCATTGATATCGAAGAGCCAGATCTTCGAGCGGGCTTCTTCTTCCGTGAGCCCCTCTTCCTTCATCGCCTCGACAAGGAGCCGAGAGGAACCCGTGCCGGATTCACCGGCCCCGAGGAACATGATCCGTTCGTCTGACACCTTCGTGCCCTTCGCGCGGCAGGCGGAGAAGAAACCGGCGACGACCGCTCCGGCGGTCCCCTGAATGTCGTCCGAGAAGCAGGCGTAGCGGTTACGGTAGCGGTCAAGGAGCCGGAACGCGTTCTGGTTCGCGAAGTCCTCGAACTGAATCGCGCAGTTCGGCCACTTCGCCTTCACGGCCTGGAAGAACTCCTCAATAAATTCGTCGTATTCCTTCCCGCGGACACGCTCATGACGGTGGCCGAGGTAGAGCGGATCCTTGAGATAACGCTTGCGGTTCGTGCCGACATCAAGCGTGATCCCGAGGCACTTCGCCGGGTCCACGCCCGCGCAGACGGTGTAGAAAACGAGCTTCCCGACCGGGATCCCGTGACCATTGATGCCGAGGTCCCCGAGACCGAGGATACGTTCACCGTCTGTCACCACGATCATGTTTACTTCTTTCTGCGGGGCGTTATTGAGGATCTCCGCGAGATGCCCCTTATCCTCGATCGAGAGGAACATGCCGCGGGGGAAGCGGAGGAGATGGCTGTACTGCTTGCAGAAGTCACCGACGGTCGGCGTGTAGACCACGGGGAGCAGCTCATCCACGTTATCCATCAGCATGCGGAAGAAGAGCGTCTCGTTCGCCGCGCGGAGCGCGTCGAGGAAGATGCTCTTCTGAAGCGGTGTGGAGAAGCTGTGATAGACCTCCATCATCGCTTCTTCCTGCATGCCGATCGAGGCTGGCATCGGGGGGAGAAGTCCCGTGAGTCCGAGCGCCTTCCGCTCTTCCGCCGTATAAGCCGTTCCTTTGCTGAGTGTCCCGTTCTGAAGCAGGGCATTGCCTTTCAGAGTTTCAGTCATCTTTATTTCCCGTCCTTCAAGATTGAGAGTTGGGGAATCGGGCCGGAAGCCCGATGAATCAGGCTTCGGCGCTTTTCTCCGTTACTGGACAATATATGTAGTCCGAAAGAATTAGTGAATGACAAAGCGGCAAACTTTACTTGCTGATTTAACAAGCTAGAATGAGAGCGTCAGACGTAACGCCGGGAAGGCCCGAAAGATGAGGAAAACCGATAATTTTGAAGCCTGGTCGCTGCTCTCCGCCTGCCGGAAAACCGGCGGGCTCGCGAAAGCCGCGGCCGCGGAGTCGCTTGATCTTTCTGTCGCGAGCCGCCTCATCGCGGGGCTTGAGACGGAACTCGGGGTCGGAATTCTGGACCGCCGCGTGCGGCCCGCGGTGCTCACTGAAACCGGGACACGGCTCGCCGTTTTCGCGCAGAAGATGGTGAAGGCGAGGCGTGACGCGCTGGAACTAGCGAGTGAAGTCCACGCGCTTGAAGCCCGGGAAGGCGAAAAGCGGACACTGCGGCTCAGTCTCCCGATGAATCTCAACCGCGTGACCCTCATCAGCCAGATCATGACGTACGAAGACCGGCACCCGGACGTCCGGGTCGAGATCTCAGCGGACTCGGGGCTCCCGGCGCTGATCGCGGGGAAAACCGATGTGTCACTCGGGAGCTACTACCGGCCGGATCCGAGGCTCTTCGCGCTTCCCGCCGGCATCTGCTACTCCTTCATCATGGCGACGAAGAAGTACGAGCGGAAGTACGGGCTCCCGGAAACGATTGAGGATCTGAAGCACCACACAATCCTCCTTCGCTACACGCAGAACCTTGGGTACTCGAATAAGCTCGAGAACGGAACCGAGACCTATTACATCGACCGGGGTCACCGGGTGCAGCACGGGGACGCCGCGGCGTGCCGCGAGATGCTGCTCGCGGGTGAAGGCCTCGCGATTGACCTCACGCCCGGCTTTGTGTCGGATTACCTTGCGAGCGGCTTTGTCTTCCCGGTGCTGAAAGGGTGGCATCGCGAGCCCTGGCACTATCACGTCTACTGCCGGGCGGGGTCGCAGGACGACAAGGTGCTCCGGGAACTCATGGCGTACGTGGAGCGAGGCGTCTTCGCGACCTTCGCGAACCAGTGGCAGTTCTGGTACGGGAAGCTTGGGATTCCGATGCCCGAAGGTTTCGTACCCCAATCAAAATCGTAAAAAGCCGCGTTATTTTCTTTTAACGCGTGTATCCTTTCGGTCAATTCAGAGAGAAACGCTCGGAATTACGCGTTTTCTCACGTTTCACAACACAACCCGAAAGGAACCAAAGAACATGAGCGATAACGGAAGCTGGGAACTTTCTGCAGATGAACTCTCTCTCGCGGCGAACCGGCCTCTTATCACGGAGCTTGCCGGTCTGGGTGTTGTCCGCGCGAGCGGCAAGGACGCCGTGGATCTTCTCGATAAGCTTTTCTGCGTCCGTGTGACGGGTCTCGGCGACGCGATGAAACTCGCGGGCTGGGCCGAAGTGAAGGGGCGGCTGCTCGCGACCCCGCGTATCGTGATGGAGAACGAGGAGTCTGTGTTCCTCGTGGTGCCGCGCGAAACGCTGCCGGAGTTTGTGAAACGGATCAGCATCTATATCTTCCGCTCCAAGGTGAAGTTCGAGGACGTCTCGGACACGGTGAAGGTCGCGGGCGTGATGGGGTCGAACGACGATCTGAAAGCCGCTCTCGCCCCCGCCGGGCTCGAAGTGCCGCCCTGCCTCTGGACCACCGCCCGCGCGAATGGCGCGATCGCGGGCCGCGTGATTCCGACGGAGGAACCCGTCCCCGGCTTTGAAACCCCGGCGGAACGCCTCCTCGTTCTTGGGTCCGCGGATCAGATCGCGGCTCTCGCCGGCACCCGCGTTCCCGAAGCCTTCTGGTGGCTCGCTGAAATCTCCGCCGGCGTTCCGACGGTGTTCACGAGCTCCATGTCGAAATTTGTCCCGCAGGCGATCAATTACGACACGCTCGGCGGCGTGACCTACAACAAGGGCTGCTACCCGGGACAGGAAGTGATCTCGCGCGTCCATAACAACATGGCGAAATTCGGGAAGACGATGGTCTTCGCGAAGACCGAGGGTGATGTCCCGGCTGCGGGCTCTGACTTCACGTTTGAGGAGAAGCTCGGAATCGTCGTCGAGTCCGTGAAGGCGGCCGGCACCACGTACTTCCTCTTCCAGACGACGAAGTAAGCGGCTTTAAGTTTCATTGATTGATTGACGAAAGCGGAGTTCCTTCAGAGGGAACTCCGCTTTCTATTTTGGGGTGAAGAAGAGCGGTCTTCGGATGAAAGCGATCTTTATCCGATCGGCACTCCCATCGCGGTCGCGACGATGATGAGGATGACGACCGCGATCATCGCGTACTTGATCCATCGGGTGTCCGCCGCGCCGTTTGCCGTGAAGTCCGGCATCACCATCGCGCCCCGCGCGTCGTAGTACTCCGTCGCTCCGTCATAAAACTCCACCGCGACCTGCGTCTGACTGAACGCCCGAAGCCGCCCCTTCTTCGTGAAGAGGAGGCGCTCCGCGGTGTCAGGATCCGACGTCTCCCGTCCGTACACCAGGACTTCCCCCGATTTTTCTTCGCAGCGCGTGATGATGAGAGTCGTGGTGTCTGGCATAGCGATCCTGAATTCAGAAGAAATGAGGAGAAAGGGCAGGCGGAAGCCGCCCTGATAACCGGTTAGTTTACTGATGATAGATGTATTACCTCGGAAACCACAGTTTCCCGGGTTACTCCGGGATTCGGCGCATGTCGCCGCGGTTATGATTGCTTCCTATGCAGACCCTTCCTGCAGAACACTAAAAAGCGAGAAAGAGAATGGCAGTCACAATTCGTAAGTCTGTTGAGAGCGATCTTCCCGCGCTCCTCGACATCTATAACCACGAGGTGGAGCACGGCGTCGCGACGTTTGACCTGAAGCCGCTGACGCTTGAAGAGCGGGCGGTGTGGTTTTACGAGCATAACAAGGAGAATCATCCGCTGATCACGGCGGAACTCGACGGGAAGCCTGTCGGCTACGCGTCACTCTCTTCCTTCTCCTCAAAAGCCGCGTATCACAGCACGGTGGAGCTCTCCATCTATGTGGCCCCCGACTGCCGCGGTCACCGCATAGGGACGCTTCTCATGGAAGCGATCCTGAATCTCGCGAAAGAGGATCCCGAGACGCATCTCGTCGTGTCCCTGATTACCGGTGTCAACGAGCCGAGCATCGCGCTTCATAAGAAATACGGGTTCAAGTACGTCGGGACGATCCACGAGTCCGGAAAGAAATTCGGGAAGTGGCTTGACGTCCAGTACTGGGAGCTTCAGGTCTGAAGCCTGGGTGTGAGAGTAACAGCCCTCTAAGCGCCGTTCCGATACCGGAGCGGCGTTGTTTTTAAGCACTTCTTGAAGGCGGAAATGAAGTAGCTTGCGCTTGCGAACCCGCATTCCGTCGCGATGTCCTCGACCGACAGCCCGGTTTCGCGGAGGAGCTTCGACGCCTGCGTGATGCGGTAGAGCCGGATATAGGAGAAGATCGTGTCGTGGGTGACCCGCTTAAAAAGCCGGCAGCATTCGCCCGGGCTGTAGTGAACCGCCTCCGCGATCGAGTCGATCGTGATCTCTTCCTTATAGTGCGCCTGAACGTACGTCATGATCGCGCGGGCAACAGCGTCGTTCCTCGCCCGGCTGACGACCGTCTTCTTCGCGGCGTCGGGCCTGAAATTCTGAAGGAGCGAGAGCCAGATCTGCATCAGGCACTCGGCGACCTGGTACTCGTAGCCAAAGAGTTTCGACTCCGCGAGATCCGCGATCGTCTGAAGCCTCGTGAGAATCTCATCCTGCCAGGGGACGGAAGGCCTGAACGCCATCTCGGCAAACGCCGGGTTCCCGACATAGGGGTCGATATAGCGCTTTTCGAAAATGGAGCCGGGGAAGAGTGAGAGGAGTGCCGGAAGAAAGTCGATGCAGTAGTAGGTGCTGTCCGGGTCTTCCACCGGGGCGATCATGTGCAGCATGCCGCTATTGATGAAACAGCCTTCGCCTGCTTTCAGTTCGAGCTTCTTATCGGAGAGACAGACATACACCGCGCCGCTCTTCACAAGACAGAGCTGCATCTCAGAGTGCCAGTGCCAGTCCGCCCGATGACTCGCGTTCCGGGAGAGTTTGGACTCATAGAGCGCGAAAGGAAACTCATCGGATCCGTGAGGAGTTTTGTCCTCCTGGTCAGGACCGATCGGAAAGTTAGGTATCTGCATGCGTCGCGGTAAAGTTCCGAATGCGAAAGAAAATAATAACCGTTTAGCCTAAAAGCCATAGCGGCAGTCGAAAGAATACCAGAATAGAAGAAACCGCCTGAGGCTTAGGGCGCTTCGGTGTCTTACCTTGGAGGTACGAGAAAGCCGGCGTGCGGGGATATCTCTGATTTTATGTATTAATTTCTGTTCGGAATTCCGGGGGCAGAGAGGCTGATTAGCGATCTTTACGAGGATTTACCTGAGCGACAAAAAAATAACCTCCGGGGGCTCAGAAACCTCTCGGAAAACAGTCACCATAGCAAGGATATCGGAGAAACGCGGGAAAGTTTCCGCTCCGCGTGCCGGAAGAGCGGCGACTGAGCTGCGGAAAGCCGCACAAAAACGCTCGCCTGAGGAGTTAAACAAAACAAAATGACACAGCAATTGGGACTGTCGTTATGTCAATACATAACGTCATAGGATCAGCTGCGTCGGCTTGAACACCGTGCTTTATCCTGCTGATCAGTCAGCGTTTTGTTGGTAGTGTAATTGTCTTACTTTCCTTTAAATAGGCAATCTTATCGACAGTTTGCCTACGCTATCTTTTAAAAACGTTATTTAAATAGCTTATTTTTGAATCCGTGGTTATGTTTTTATGAGTACTGTTTTTTGATCTAATCGATATAAAAATAAACAGGAATGTATAAAATAACGCTATCCATGTTAACTGAATATGCAGGATAAGCGTATGTCTGAATCTTCGACCGTCCACTCTTCCCCGATTCAGGGGTCTTCTGCTCCGACCTCCATCCCCCAGGAAAGCAATAAGATGGAGAATCTCGCCAAGATGACGCTGATCGAGACGCGTCTTTCAAACGAGAAGAAGTCCGTGTTCCTCGCCTACGTGCTCTGGTTCTTCTTTGGCTCTTTCGGTGTCCACTGCTTCTATCTCGGAAAGCCGATGAGCGGACTCTTCCGTATCGCGTCGATCTGGCTTGGAATCATCCTCGTCTTCGCGATTGGATCTGACGGCCCCGGCCTCATCAACGGGGTGGGCGCGCTGTTCCTCGTTATCGGAAGCCTGCTGCTTCTGATTGATATCTTCCGTATCCCGGGTTTTGCCCGCGCTTACCTCGATAACCGCCGCATGATTTATGAACGGAATCTTCTGAGGTAAGAAACAGAGGATCCAGTGTGTGTGATAAACGGCATCTTCGGGTGCCGTTTTTTTATGGGAAGCGGAAGCGCGATGGTCTTTCGTTGAACAAAAAGGGAGCGGCTTTTTTGAAGCCGCTCCTTTAAGTGAGAGAGCGATACCTATTTCAGAAGAAACCGCGGATCAAAGGCTTCCAGGCTTTGTATTCTCAGAGCGGGACATCCTTCAGCCACTTGGAAGGACCCATATCCTGCACTTCGTGAATGCTTTTCCCGGTTACCCACTTGGAAGCGCCGCGGGCCTTGCCGGTGATTTCCTCAATATCGACACGCCAGACCTGAGCCATGGGACCGCGCACTTTCATCTGAACCTCATTGCGGACCGCGCTGTTTTTCGGCGCGTGGCGCTTGAGGATGGCGGCGAAGGCATCCGCGAATTCCTTGGGATCCGTGACCGGATAGGCTTTCCCGGTAACAATCGCTGAGGCGTAATCAACGGAATACCACTCCGGCAGCGTCGTCGCCTTTCCAACGTAGGAAATTGACACGTTGGGATTCATCAGCATGTTGTCGGTCTTACGGCCGCCCGGCATCCCGGTTCCATGGAAATAAATTTTGTTTCCGACTCTCACGGGGGTAATCGGCACTCCGTAAGGATGTCCGTCCAGATCGCAGGTGCTGAGAACCGCGTGTTCCGTGAAATCGATCACTTCTTTTGCCTGATCCAGGGTCAGTTCACGGGCCTTGCGGCGGAGAGGACGATGGGCGGTGCATTTTTTCTCATCCGGGGCAGATTCAGCTGCCGAGGCGACAGCGCTGAGTGCGGAAAGACCGCCGGCAATAAGGACTTCTCTTCGAGTTGACATCTTTTCTCCTTTTATGATTCCTCGAAACTCTGTCCTTATTGAACCATCGGATTAATTCAAAAGATCTAGACGGTTTTTGAAAATTTGATGGGGACAGTCGGAGATCTGTCTTCCATTTGGGCAGAATTATTCTTGGAGGGAAATATGCCGCGAAAAATTCTGCCGCCGCTCGACTGGAAAATCGGTGAGGATGAGCCTAAAGCTGAAGGTCTTAAAAAGAGACTCTTAAGTTTCATCGGGAAAGGAATGCTTCCTGAAGGAACCCGGCTGCCGTCAGTGAGACAGATGACGGCGTCAAGCGGCGTGTCCAAAAACACCGTTGAGCGGGTGTACGCTGAGCTGAAGGACGAAGGCGTTATTGCTGTCAGACCCGGTTCCGGGTTTTGGGTGGCAGAGAGACTTCCGGTCATCTGTCCGCCAGAGATCGGGGCTATCGCGGCGGAAGACTACCATGTCAATATGCCGATTACTTCGGCCGCAAAGGAAGCGGCTGACGCTCTTCCCTTTTTCAGGCGTCACACCAGTTGGCCTCTTTCCTGCCGCTGTTCCGTGATGGATATATTCCCGGAAAAGCGCTGGGGGGCGATCAATGCCCAGATAGCGAGATCTCCCTGGCTCTATACCAACTATTCGGATCCCAAAGGCTACTTCCCGCTTCGGGAAATGATTTGCCGGAACCTCTTCAAGTACCGTTCTATTTCGGCGAAGCCTGAGAACGTCGTCATCACGAACGGCACGATCAATACGATCGGCCTCGTTATCGATCTGGTACTGGAGGCAGGTCAGAGAATCGCGCTTGAGTCTCCCGCGAATAACCTGATTTCGTCTCTTATCCGATATCACGGGAAGAAAATCCAGTGGCTGAAAAGCGATTCCGAGGGCGTGATTCCGGAAGCGGGAAATATTTCGGCGCTGCTCGTCACTCCGTCAATTCAGGTGCCTGCGGGGTTCAGGATGTCTCTCGCGAGGCGGGAGGAAGTCCTTTCAGTCTGCAGAAAAAAGGGAGTCTGGCTCCTTGAGAATGACTTCGACACCGAATTTGGTCTGCTGAATGACCCGCTGCCCGCAATCCGTTCGCTTCCTGGGGCGGAAGACTGCACGATTTATTCCGGAACGTTTTCATCGATTATTTTCCCGGGTATCCGAATCGGCTATGCGGTTGTACCGGAAACACTGGCAGACGCGTTAGCCGGAAGCCGTTTTTTAAACGATCGCTTTTCTTCTGAAAGCCGGCAGGCGGCGCTCGCGGAGTTTATCCGCTCAGGAGAGTACGAGACGCATGTCAGGAAAGTCGCTACTGTCTTTAATCAGAGGAGGGAGTTCCTGATGAATCTGCTGAAAGAGAAGGCGGACCGATGGGGGCATGTTTCATCAAACGCCATCGGCTCACACATTACTTTTTCGTTGGATGACTGTATCTCCGATAAAGCTATCGCGGCGAAGGCCTTTGAACGGAAGCATGAGTTCATCGCCTGTTCGAGTTTCGACGGAGACTATCAGATCAATGGGCTGATGCTGGGATTTGGAGCATTCCCGACTCCGACAATCGCGGAATCAGTTGAACTATTAATCTCGATCCTGAAGGATTCAGTCCGAGCTTAGTTCTATCGCCACGCGCTTTGCGGTGGAGTTTCCTGAGATAAGAAGCTCGGATTCCGGTCACCGGAATGAGATCTTTGGGTGCCGTTTTTTTATGCTGCACAGAGGCTCCGGTACACTGTCCGGAGTGAAAGATGGGAAGGTTTGGTGAGGTGAAGTGATGTCAGAAAAAGAAAGCGGCAATACGGGAGCGGCTGAAAGCTGCCTCTTCTGCGCGATTCAGACAGACGACCGGAAGCGGATCGTGGAAGAGAATGACTACGCGTACGCCATCCGTGACGGATTCCCGGTGACGCCGGGGCACACGCTTTTTATCCCGAAACGCCACGTCCCGGACTATTTCGGCCTCACTCAGGAAGAGCGTGACGCGATTAATCTGCTGATTCACTCGCAGAAAAAGATTCTTGAAACCGAAGACCCGACGATCGAAGGCTGGAATATCGGGATCAACAACGGTTTTGTGAGCGGTCAGACGGTCTTCCACTGCCACGTGCACCTGATTCCGCGCCGGAAGGGCGACGTGGAGAATCCGCGGGGCGGCGTCCGGCACGTCATTCCGTCCAAAGGCTCCTACTGAAATCAACAAGCGGACGGATTTCTGTCGGATTCTTCGGACAACCAATATCCTGTCAGTCTGTTTTTATGTCTGAGTTTCGGAAGCTTCTGTTTGCTGCTCCTCGCGTGAATCGGACTGTTTTGCGGGGCAGGCGGGTTAAGAGTTTCAAACTTTTCGGAAAGAAAGCTGGTTAAATAACAGAAACTTCCAGTCTCGGCTGGCAATAATGCAGGTCAGCCATCCAAGCGGTTTTTAATTGATTTAGGTAATAAAAAAGAAAGGGATAAATTTTTTTATGGGTGAATTATCAAATCAAGTGCAAAGTTACTGAATAAAAGACTTCAGCCGGACA
>ERZ834694.2405-NODE-2405-length-13177-cov-4.443073_pt1 | contig 13177 bp, 13 predicted proteins | sample MGYA00519691_ERZ834694 | MGnify/ENA primary metagenome ERZ834694 (study PRJEB31850, sample SAMEA3708758) | human gut metagenome | biome: human gut; feature: human-associated habitat; material: faeces | place: China | collected 2014 ... | reverse complement strand
TTGGTGTCAACATAGATGAGCAAGAGAAAGAAAAAATAATTCAGTTTGTCCGTAAGAAACTGAACCCACACATCAATCTTTACCAAATGCGTGTATATGCCGATGCCTTTAAGCTACAACCAGAGATTATAAACCTCTAAATTCTGATTTAGCAGTCTCTTATATTATATATAAGGACGTAAATATCAGAATTATGAAAGAAAACATCATTCAGGCGATAGTTGCGAAGATGCAGCGTGACTTAGATTGCCGACAAATGGCGCAGCTTAAAGCTGTGCTTACATCAGAACTGCATAACGTTGAGATTATCGAAAAAGAGGAGTGTGTGTACCAGCAAACACAAGAAAACGAACAGTTTCTTAACTCTTTTATATCAGCAAAGAAAATAGAGGGGTGTTCGGATAAGACATTGGCGTACTACCGTAATACCATTGAACGGCTATTAGTTACACTTTCAATGGCTATCTGTCATATTACCACATCCGACATTCGTACTTATCTATCCGATTATCAAGAAGAACATCAATCCAGTAAAGTTACCATTGACAATATGCGACGCATCTTTTCCAGTTTCTTTGCATGGTTAGAAGATGAAGACTACATCGCCAAAAGTCCGGTCAGACGTATCCACAAGGTTAAAACTGATTCACTTGTAAAAGAGGTACTTTCTGACGAACAATTGGAGCAACTTCGAGATAGTTGCACTAACAAACGAGACCTTGCTATTATAGACTTTCTTTCATCTACAGGCATTCGTGTAGGTGAATTAGTAAAACTGAACCGTGAAGATATAGACTTTCACGAACGACAGTGTGTGGTATTCGGAAAGGGAAATAAGGAACGTGTTGTTTACTTCAATGCCCGAACCAAACTGCATTTGCAACAATACCTCAATGGGCGTACTGACGACAATCCTGCTTTATTCGTCTCACTCCATTCTCCTCACACACGCCTTACTATCAGTGGCGTAGAAGTAAAAATCCGGAAATTGGGACAAGCACTTTCTATACCTAAAGTTCATCCTCACAAGTTCCGTCGTACCCTTGCGACAATGGCTATCGACAAAGGTATGCCTATTGAACAGGTGCAACGCTTACTTGGACATGTACGTATTGACACAACACTGCATTATGCGATTGTGAACCAAAACAATGTAAAATTAGCTCATAAGAAGTACTTGGGATAAGTAATCATACAGGATTCTGCCTGAAAATGCGTAACTTTGCATCCAAAACTGGATGCAAATGGAAAAATATAAATTGGGAGACATCACTACTGTTGAAATCAGTGGAGTAGACAAGAAAATGAAAGACGGAGAAAAAGAAATTCGTCTTTGTAACTTTGTAGATGTTTATTATAACTGGGCTATTACCGCAGCTCAGTATGATAGTTTTATGCTTGCTACAGCCCGTTCCAATGAAATTTCCAAATTCCAATTGAAGAAAGGTCAAGTAGCCTTAACTAAGGACAGTGAAACCCGTGACGACATTGGCATTCCTACTTATATTGCCGATGATTTTGATGATGTCATATTGGGTTACCATTGCGCTCTGATTACTCCAAACAAAGACATTCTAGATGGACGTTATCTGAACGCTCTTCTACAAACAGACTATGCAAAGAAATATTTCGCTTGTAATGCCTCTGGAAGCGGACAACGCTATGCGTTATCCATAGAAGCTCTCAATTCCTTTCCTGTTCCAGTAATTCCATTGCAAGAACAAAAACAAATTGGCGAAACATTCTCTGCATTAGATAAAAAAATTGAACTTAATCGTGCGATAAATCAGAATTTAGAAGCGATGGCAAAGCAACTCTATGATTACTGGTTTGTGCAGTTTGACTTTCCCAACAAAGATGGCAAGCCGTATAAATCAAGTGGTGGAGAAATGGTATGGAATGAAAAGTTAAAAAGAATGATTCCAAAAGAGTGGACAAATGCAAACATTTATCAATTAGCAAGTATTTCAAAAGAAACAGTTAATCCACAGGCACAGCCTAATGAATTATTCAAACATTATAGTTTGCCCGAATATGATAAAACAGGAACTTACGCAGAAGAATATGGAATAGATATTCAAAGTGCAAAGTTTATAGTCACTAACAATTGTATTTTGGTATCTAAACTTAATCCTTGGACAAGTCGAGTAATCTGTGGAAATAGAGGATCTAATCAGATTTGTTCAACAGAATTTGTTGTATGGAATCCTGCTTCTCTGAAAACAAAAGGTTTCTTGTTCATGTTGGCTAAAAGTGCAAAATTCATTGAATACTGTACGCAAGGTGCTACTGGTACTTCTCATAGCCACAGAAGAATAAATCCAGAACTTATGATGAAATTTGATTTTCCTTATAATTCTGAAATAGCAATAAAATTTTCTCTACTGATTGAAAATATAATAGTACATTTACATAATAATATCGCACAGCTCAAAGTTTTGACTGAGCAGCGTGACGAACTTTTACCACTTTTAATGAATGGACAAATAACAATAGAATAAAAAATGTCTCGTATACTCTACAAATATTTAGATATAGTTGGCGCAAAGAGCATGATTGGAAACCGGAATCTCCAATTCACTAATGCGTCTCAACTGAACGATCCTTTCGATTGTCATCCAAAACTAATTGACTACTCAAATGTACCTAATACTAAACTTCAAGGATGGATACCTAAGGAATGGTGGATAGAGAAAGAAGAAAACGATGCACTCAATTTGCGTAATGATACATGGCTATGTAGTTTATCAAAAATCAATGATTCATTACTCATGTGGAGCCATTATTGTTATAACCATAAAGGTATTTGTATAGGACTTGACATAGACAAAGTGTTGGAATCTGTTCCACCAATGTTTGGTACAATATATCTTGAACCGCTTGTTCTTGATGTTCAATATCAGGATATAATAGAGCGTCCTAACGCATATCATACCACAAAAGATTTATTCAGTTATCAATGGCGGACAAAAGCAAAGGAATGGGAATATGAGCAGGAGGTTAGATTAGTCATACCAAAACCAAGTCCAATATATGCAGCATTTACTCCTCAACAGGCAAAGCTGACAAAGGAAATATGGGATTGGCGTGAGATACGCCACTATATGCCACTGAAAGGCGAGTGCTTTGAGTCTATCTATTTTGGTGTCAATATAGAACAAACTGAGAAAGAAAAAATAATCCAATATGTTCGCAAGGAACTAAATCCGCAAATTAGGTTGTACCAAATGGAAGTAGATGAAAATGCTTTTAGATTACGACCTGTAATTATATGAACGGTCAAGTATCGGTAAATTCTGATTTATCGCTCGGTTAAGTTCAATCTTGCGGTCAAGACTACGAAGCAACTTGCCAATACGTTTCTGCTCAGCTAATTCAGGAATCCATACGGTACAATCCCTGATTTTATCAGGCGAAGTATGACGAATTTTGGTTTGTTGGGCAGCAGCACTTAATTGTTGCTTGACTAAAGTAGAAGATATGAGATAGAAAGCGAAATCCTTGTCTAACAGTTCTTCTTTACAAATAATCTTTGCCACATCTTGACTTTGAATATATTTACCACTTTCTGGGATAATGGCGGTAGAGCCAAGTAAACCAATAGCCTGTTCTGTCAGAGGGGTAATAATATCCCCTTCCTCCATTAAGAAATCCGACTTGAAATCACCGACATAATAAAGATTGTCTTTTGACTTATTTTCCTTGAAGCAATTATTTTGATAGTCGAAGTTTCCACAAGTCAAACGAATGTATTTTCCCTCAGTGGCGTAAAATTCGCCACTGAGACTTGCTCCTCTTGTTACATCAAGTATCTCTCCTAATTTATATTTTGTCAATTTCATTACTGCTTTTTATTTGTCCCACAGTTTGTGGGACTATTTTAATTTTTCAAATCTTTCCACAACTTGTGGAAGAATTACTTATCCAACATTCCTTTAATCTGTTTATCAAAATCAGAATCAATACGTTGGGTTCTATTAAAAATGTCGTATTCGCTTTCAGCCTTTGCCTTGGCTTGTGCCGCAGAAATGCGTCCTTTGTCCGGTAATATCTGATATTTGCGGAAGGTCAAGAACTCGTTGACGCTGGCTGCAAACTGCTCCATATTGAACGCATTCTCACGCTCTATGAGGTCTTCAATATAATCGAAATATCCCGTAACGGCACGCTCTAACCTACGAATTTCATTTTCCTGCAAATAGTTCTTAGCTATTGACACATCCGATTTCAAGATACGTCCGTCAGGAGCATTCTTCCATGTGGTCAGCCCCATGTGTTCTTGGGTATGGTCTGCCTTAGTATAGATGATTTCTGCTGCCGTTTGTCCAGTAATAGCATAGTGAAAACGGTTTTGTATCATGGCATAGAAATCGTGTGTGGTAGGCGAGTTATTGTCATAGTCAATACTGCACTCTGCGTATATATCGGTAATCTGCTGCCAAATACGCCGTTCACTGGCACGGATAGAGCGTACCCTTTCAAGCAATTCACGAAAATAGTCCTTTCCGAATACTGCCGTTCCCTGTTTTAAGCGTTCATCGTCAAGTACAAAGCCCTTCTTGATATACTCGTTGAGAATCTTGGTCGCCCACTGGCGAAACTTGGTAGCTTTGGGTGAAGAAACACGATAGCCAACTGCGATAATCATATCAAGATTATAGAAATCTACCAACTCTTCAACCTCACCTCGTATGCCTCTATTTACGACAGTTGCAATTTTTGCAACTGTCGTGTCTTGCTGTAGTTCTTCGTCTTTGAATATATTGGCTATGTGGCGGCTAATACCTGATTTGTCAATGCCGAAAAGCTCTGCCATAGCTTTCTGCGTACACCAGATGGTATCATTCTGATACATCACCTGTATACCATCTTCCTTACCCTCAATAGCGAAGATAAGGAATTCTGCCGTACTGTTTCTTATCTCAAACTGTTTTGCCATACCTACACTTATTCAACTAGTCCCAATTCTTTCAAGTACACCTCAATCTCTTTGTCCAGTTCAGCACGTTTGGCTTCAAGTTCTTTAATTTCTGCCATTACAGCCTTGATGTCGATAGGTTCTTCTTCCTCAAAGGTATCAACATACCTGGGAATATTCAGATTATAGTCATTATCAGCAACTTCTTTTAAGGTAGCAAGATGGCTGTATTTTTCTATTTCTTTACGGTCACGGTAAGTTTCAACTATCTTCTGTATATGCTGCGGACGAAGCCTGTTTTGAGTCTTTACTTTTTCAAATTCTTTGCTTGCGTCAATGAACAGGATATTATCGTCCTCTTTGCGACATTTTTTGAAGACAAGAATGCAGGTCGGAATACTTGTACCATAGAAGATGTTGGCCGGCAATCCGATAATGGCATCTATGTAGTTTTTCTTTTCTATGAGGAAACGACGTATAATACCTTCTGCGTTTCCACGGAACAATACACCATGAGGAGCAACACAAGCCATTGTACCACCTTCATTCAGGTGGTAAATCATATGCAAAATGAAAGCATAATCGGCCGTTTTCTTCGGTGCAAGTCGTCCGGCTTTACTGAAACGATCATCATTATTGAACTTGTCAGCTGCACTCCATTCGGCAGAGAACGGCGGATTTGCAACTACTGCATCAAACTGGGTATCTCCAAAAGCGTCCCATTCGAGTGTATCACCGTTTTCTATTTTGAAGTTGCTGAACTTGATTCCATGAAGCAGCATATTCATTCGGGCGAGGTTATTAGGTAGTCGGATTCTTTTCCTGTCCGTAGATATATACAGCCTTCCCTATACTTGCAGCACGTAACAACAACGAACCACTGCCACAAGTGGGATCATACACATTGCGTAGACGTTGGTGGCCGATAGAAACAATCTCCGCCAATATGCGACTGACTTCCTGAGGCGTATAGAACTCTCCTGCTTTCTTCCCAGCTCCGGCAGCAAATTGGGAAATCATGTATTCATAGGCATCACCGAGAATATCAATTTCCTGTGAGGCTTCCACACCAAAATCTATATCATCCAAAGCAAGAAGTACATTGCTGACCAATGTATTCTTGTCGTCAGCAGTCTTACCCAACTTAGGAGAAGCCAAATCAATATCAGAGAACAGTCCTCCGAAATCCTCTTCGCTATCCTGTCCAAGTGTACTGTCTTCTATGCGTTTCAACGAACGTCCCAGCATTGGCAGGATATTTTCTTTCCGTTTGATAGTGTCTATCACAGATAAAAATAGATATTTGGGCTCTATAAAATAACCGATATTTTCCAGGCACTGGTTTTTGACCTCTTCCTGTAACTCCATTGCATCGGCATCGGTCATATTCCACAATTCTTTAAAAGTGACTTCGTCATCTTCAAGTGTACTGTTGGCGTATTTCTCTATTTTTTCAGACAAGTATTTGTAAAAGATAAACCCCAAGGTAAAATACATAAAGTCGCTCTTGCCGACATATTGCCACGCAAACGGTTTGCGACCTCCCAAAGCTAGTCACGGAGTTTCTGTTGTAATTCTTCGCTCATATTATTTTTTCTTATTTTTCGTAATTAATATTGCATCAGAGATATATACTGCAGGACAATTATACGAATTGTTAGTCAAACACTGATGCTTAAATTTTCCGCTGAATAGATCTAAGGCAATAACCATATTCCAATATGATGTTGGGTTACATTCATATCCGGGATCAAGACAAAACACATTGAATATACCATCTTCATCATATTCGTACCCAATGGCAAGAACAGCATGACCACCGCCCGTTTTAAAATCCATACCAAGAATAATGGGGATATTGTCATCTATTGCAGTCTTTACTAACTCACAAAAATCAGTTTCTCTAAAATTATCATTAATATTGGAATATTGGGCAGTAACAACCTCTCCATAAACCCTATTGACTAATTTGGTAAGCTGATCAAAATAAAAGCCACCTCTTATCATACCATGTTTGTCAAAAAATTCATGGAATAGTTTTTCCGTTTCTGGCGACTTCTTTATATTATCATATACATCTTCAATCTGAACTCGACTTATCGTCTTCAAGATAAGTAAATCATCATCAAAGAATATACAGCACATGCACCATCAATATCTCCTTGACGAATATGAACTGGATGATAATTGCGTTTTTTTATACTACATCCTTTCTCTGTAAGGTATAGACTATCTATAATTTTAATCATTTTCTATAGATTTTTGCTCAAATTGTTTGCGTAAATCATCCACCCCCTGTCCATTGTTAGTTCACGGATATCGGTTATTGGCGGAATCTGTAGAACTTCACTTGTATTGATATATTCTCCGTCCAAGGAGTCCTTAAAACGGAGACCACCCATGCGGGAGTAGTCTTCGATTCCGACAAGATAGTCAAAGGATGAAAGACGGCGGACAGGACGCTTCTCCTCTTTTGCCAGAATCTGTTCCCTGCGATTTATCAATGTGCGTCCCCATCTGTCCGGGAGGGCATCAGAAAAACATCCGAAAATATCCTTGCCAGGAGCTGTATATTGCTGCCCTGGATAGTTGTTCAAGTCATCACTCAGAAACAAGTTGCCATAGTCCCTTAGCCAGTCATCACTATAGCAAAATCCATAACTGTCTGAGCCACGAAGTGATTCATAGCTCAGTTCTCCGATCAGCCTTGGTTCTTTAAGCCAATCAAAATCAGCAAACACATATAGTCGTTTCATGGCTTATTCTTTTTTGGATGCTCTCTCTCGCTTTTTCAAACTCAAATCCTGTAAAGCCTTTCCCATTGCGTCTTCTTTGGCAAGCAGAAGTATATCATCATCCAGTTGAAGCGCATAGAGAACTCTGAGATAAATGCCGATAGCTACTGTCGGTACACCCTTTTCAATCCGGCCAACCGTAAGTGGTGAGCAGGTTGCGCGTTCGGCAACCTGAGCCATGCTGAGATTCCTGCGCAGCCTAGCCAGTTTGATCTGCTCACCCACTATCTGCATCTTCTGCTCCAGTTTTCTTGGCAACTTGGTGCCCATTGTATTTTTTGCCATATTCAACATATCATATAATATGCAAATGTACTACTTTTTATCTATTTAATGATGTATTATAGGTGAAAAATCGCAAGAATAGAAGATATGATATTTAAGCGCTACTACATTTTTTCAAGCGAATAAATCGAATTCGTCTCACTTTTTCTAGCGAATCAGACTTCTTTAAACACTTTTCCATCAAAATTGAGGCTCGAAATCTACACTTTTCCATGAAATCATCAACTTTACTTTATCCCCGTATTCATATATACGCCAATTAAAGTAAAGTCAAAATAAGGGAAGAAAAGAGATGGCTTCGCCAAAAACAGAGCATCCGATTTGCCGAAACCTACCAATGATAAAGCCTGTTTTTTCTTTTGGCTGCAAAATCTTCGTGACTGCATCTTGCTTTTAGTTGACATCAGTTGGTGAAAATCCCACTTATTTTCGTACCTTCGCAACGGATAGAAAACAGGTGGACTTCGGACGGAAAAAGGAAGTTTTCCCGTTGGTTCTGATTCAAGTGAAAAGTGCGGCAAAACGGACGGTTTTGGGCCTGAAAAACAAGCGAGAAAAGCTTTTTATCGTTTAATAGGAAAAGATGATATGAAGCAAACTGCGGAGCCAATAGTGCAAAAATGTCAGTGCAAACGTATATTCGGTTTACACTTTGGCTCTTTACTGCGAAAACTCATAGTGCAACCTTTGAGTGTTAACGTCGGTGGCGATTTTGAACTTTACATTTTTCAAGCGAATAACACCTATCATCCCACACTTTTTCCAAGGAATCAGACACCTTTTATATGAACGAAATAGAGATGTTAGAAAGAAAATGATTGAAAGATGAAGTTTAGTTTAGACAGAATAATTATTAAAAACAGATCTCCGTTTCAAAATAACATAGATCTATCGTTTAAAGAAAATGGAATCATTGTGCTTACATCAGTAAACGGAAAAGGTAAGACAACGCTACTCTCATATATTATGGATGCATGGGTTGAGTTGACCCGAAACATCTATTCCAATACGTACAAAGACAAAGAAAATTCCTATTATCGAATTTCTTCTTCTTTGTTTGACATAGACTCTTCCAAGCCGTCTATGGTTTATATACGTTTCAAGAATGGGGATAAACATATCGATTATATAGATATTCGAAACAAATGTACCAATGAAGATTATTTGTCAATGGTACCGTTTGAAGACAGAATACCTTTTGAAAAGTTTTCAAAAGAACTAAATGAAAGAGGTTTAACAAAAAAAGTATCGTCAACGATAAAGTCATCTGAGATTAAAGATATATTCAACAAAAATGTAGTAATCTATTTCCCATCTTATAGATACGAAGTTCCAAACTATTTAAACGATCCCTATAACGTAAAACTATCTTTTAATGTAAGGAGTCGTTTCAGTAATGAATTACCGAATCCAATCGAAGTTATTACCGGAATAAATAGTCTTGTAAATTGGATTTTGGATGTCGTTATAGACGGAGAGTTATATAAACAAACTCAGGTAATTGGTGGAAAAAATATTAATATCACTCCGGAAAACAAAATATGGATAAGTCTACAGCAAATTTTAAGAGAAGCTTTATCATCAAAATTCCCTGATGGGAATGTGCGCTTTGCCGTTGGTAAAAGGAATAAAGGAGCTTCAAGAGTATCTGTAGTCAAAGTGGACGATTCTGTTGAATTATGCCCTACAATCTTCAATCTCTCGACAGGGGAGCTTGCATTAATTTGCATATTTGCTGAAATATTGCGACAAGGTGACAATCTATTCAACGGGGTGACAAATGAAGGTATTCAAGGTATTGTATTGGTTGACGAGATAGATAAACACCTACATATAAAATTACAGAAAGAATCTCTTCCAAAATTGTTGAAGGCATTCCCGAATGTCCAATTTGTATTAAGTAGTCATTCTCCATTTATGAATATGGGATTAGCAGATGAATGTCTAGAACGGAGTACAATCATTGATTTTGACAATGGTGGAATTAACGTAGCCCCTACGAATAATGCCGTATATCAAGAAGCTTACGAAGTGTTTCTAAAAGAACGAAATGACTATGCAACAAAGCTTGCCTCTTTACACAATGAGATGAGCATGTTGACTCGACCAATCGTTATTACCGAGGGGAAAACAGATTTGAAACACATATTAAAAGCTATGGAAAAACTTGGTATCGAAAGACGTTTTGATATATTACGACCAGAGGACCAACCTGATGGATGGTCTAATGTCGACTCGCTTATTAACAACATTTCGAAAACAAGAGTCATTGGACAACCACACAAAGTAATAGCAATTTTTGATAGGGATATACCAAAATTGGTTTCGCAGTATCCAGATCCCTACAAACAACTTGACAACAACGTATTTGCATTTTGTATTCCATGCCCAGAATCGAGGAAAAAAGAAGGAAGAACCAATATTTCTATTGAATATTTATATTCGGATGACGAAATTCATGCTTTACTTCCGAATAACACACGTTTGTTTTTTGGCAGTGAATTTAAAAATGATAGTACACGACAATGCATATCAGATCCTTCATTACGATTGAACGATAAAAACGGCGCAGGAGAGGATCGAATTATTGAGAATAATGGAGGACAAGCCGTTTATGATACTCAATATGTAAACCATTTAGCAAAAAAGAATGAATTTGCAGATGCTATTCAAAATGACTATATAGAAATATCTAAAGAATCATGGGAGAACTTCCGCCCAATAATTGATATTATAAATTCAATAATTGATGCTTAGTCTGCTCCATATTGATATATACACCTTCAATAAGAAGTTCCAGAAGGAATAAACCGAATTAAACAAACAATGAACGCCTATCCCGAACAGGAGTAGGCGTTTCTAATATAGAGATAGAACTGGCTGGCAACAATTCATACATAACGATAAGATAGAAAAATACAAGCCTAAATTGTGTTTGATTGCACATTACGAAACCTCTGCAAAAGTCAAAATCGCAAGGGAAAGTCAAAATCAGCGGTTCTGATTATCAATAAGTTCTGTTATTTAGTTTTAATTTTGCAGAAGTCTCATTACATTAAAATACCTGTAAAAACAAGATAGTTTGTTTTATCACTAATCTTTGCATAACCAATTATGGATAACCCTCAGGCTATATTAAGCCTGAGGGCAGATTCAATATGGCAAACTCACATATGAGAATATCAGAAAACCTTTTCATATGTTTCTGCTTGCTGATAAGATAGGAACTATTCTAATATCTCCATACATTTGAGACAATCAAATCGGATATTTTTCCGATTAGCTCAATCTAATGATTTGTAAATTATGGTATAACCTTTACTTTATCCCCGTACTCATATATACGCCAATTAAAGTAAAGTCAGAACTAAGGGAAGAAAAGAGTAAAGCCAAGCCTTTGTCTTGATTGAAATCAGAGTGGAACACAGAACGTTTCCGCCGCCTATGGCGGCAGAAACGTTTTTAGTTACCTTTGCTGTAGGCATAAGAAGCAAGCCGTTTTTTTCTTGGGTTTTCAATCCCACAAAAGAGTATGGCTCCTTGTCCTGCGAATCGAAGATTGGTCGTCAGAGGCCGTATAGAAGAATGCTCATCGACAGGACATGGCTTATGCCATTTATCCATCAACAAGAGTAACGATATTACCATGGCAAAGAAAGCAAAAAAAGTCAAGACCGCCAAAGGTGCGGAACTTCGGATAGTTAATCCCGATGCGGCGGGGATAGACATCGCGGACGGTATCATGCAAGTTTGCGTCCCTGCCGACCGATCCAAGGACAACAACCGCGCGTTCGGAGCATATACATCCGACCTGCATGCCATCTCGGCATGGCTCAGGGAGTGCGGCATAAAGACAGTCGCAATGGAATCCACCGGGGTTTACTGGATACCGCTGTTCTGCCGCCTTCAGGAAGACGGACTGGATGTCGTATTGACCAACGCAAGGGACGTGAAGAACATAACGGAGAGGAAAACCGACGAGTCGGATGCCGAATGGCTGATGTTGCTGCACCAGTACGGGTTGCTCAAGGCAAGTTTCCAACCGCACAACGACGCCAAACGGATGAGGACACTCACCCGTCACCGTGACACCCTCTCGCGTGAGGCCTCAAGCATAGTCCTGCGTATGCAGAAAGCCATGCAGCAGATGAACATAAAACTTACGCTTGTCCTGTCTGACATTACGGGAAAATCCGGCATACGTATCATCGAGGCCATTCTTGCAGGTGAACGTGACCCCAAGAGACTTGCGGACCTGGCTGACATCCAGTGCAAGACTCCGAAAGAGGAAATAGCCAAGGCACTTGAGGGCAACTGGGAAGAAGACCTCATGTTTGTCCTCAGGCAAAACTATGATACTTTCAAACATTATTGTACCCAACTTGGCGAGTGCGATGCAGAACTGGAGAAACTCATGGAAAACTACCGTGCGGAGGTTGCCAAAGTGGAAGATACTTCATATAGCCCGGCAAAAAAACGCCGCGATTATAAAAAGACCAGGCATACCGTGGGCTTCGACGTGGAAAGGAAAGCATACGAAATGTGGGGAGTGAACGTTTTTGAGATACCGGGCATAAGCCACCTGACCGCACTTGAACTGATGAGTGAACTGGGGCACGACTTTACCCGGAAGTTCCCGTCTTCCAAACAGTTCTGCTGTTGGTGCAACATCTCACCGAACACCAAGATATCAGGAGGAAAAAGAATATCAAGCCACGTGCCACACCGTCGGAACAATGTCGGGTTGATTTTTAGAAGTATCGCTTCTTCGCTCGCCAATGCGAAGAACCAATTGGGGAACTTCTACCGCAGAATACGTTCACGGGCCGGAGGTAAAGCCGCAGTCATTGCCACTGCCCACAAGGTAGCCGAGATATTCTTTGCCATGGTTGCAAACCAAACAACTTATAATCCGGAAAGAGTAGGTATAGACGAGAAAGTATTACTCGAAAAACGGATTACAAGATACAAACGTGAATTAGAACGAATTACAGGGACACATATAGAAATTGGCAATGCATGTGTTCCATAGAAGAAAAAACAGAAGTTTGTACGAAATAGAAGGAAAAGACAGAGAAGAAGATATGAAAAAGAGGGTATATCAAAACTTAAATTCGCTTGCTGTTTGTTTCTTTTTAGGCACGGATTACACGGAAAACACAGATTTTCTTTGTTCTTT
>ERZ834694.2403-NODE-2403-length-13179-cov-3.078025_pt1 | contig 13179 bp, 10 predicted proteins | sample MGYA00519691_ERZ834694 | MGnify/ENA primary metagenome ERZ834694 (study PRJEB31850, sample SAMEA3708758) | human gut metagenome | biome: human gut; feature: human-associated habitat; material: faeces | place: China | collected 2014 ... | reverse complement strand
AAAAGATGATGCCCGGAAAAGCCGATAAACCAACGCAAAACTCGGCATTACAGGGCATTTCAGAACAGGAGAATTTTATGATTAGAGTACTTTTCATCTGCCACGGCAACATCTGCCGCTCCACCATGGCAGAAAGCGTATTGACTCACATGGTCGCCACATGTGGGCTCACGTCACAATTTGAAATTGATTCGGCGGCTACCAGCCGGGAAGAGATAGGTAATCCACCACATTATGGTACGCGCGCGAAACTTGCGCAGGTGGGAATTCCGGTTGTGCCACATCGAGCACGTCAGATGACGCAAAGTGACTACGAGTATTATGATTATCTGATTGGAATGGATTCTGCAAATATCCGTAATATGAAGCGGATTGCAGGGGATGCAGTGAACGGTGAAAAAATTTATAAGATGCTTTCTTTTGCAGATTATAAGAAAAATCAGTGTTTAAAAGAAGCAAATGATGTGGCAGATCCATGGTATACGGGAGACTTTGAAGCAACATATCGCGATATTGTGGCGGGGTGTGAAGGCCTCTTGGAATATTTAGGGTACAGATAATTCTTTTTTTAGAATCAGACTTTTTCAGTGCCCTTTAAAATCAAGCTTTGTGGATTAAGTTGACCACAGTGGTGTCAGGCACTGTTAATGGCAAAAACGAATCATGTCATCTGTATTGCGGTGCCGAACCAGCCGGCAGGTCTTGACAAAGCGCTTGCGGTTATCGAAGAAAATAATATTTCGATTGAGTACATGTATTCACTCAATTACATTATCGGAAACAAGGCGCTTATGGTGCTGCGGCTGAAATCCGATGAGATGGAAAGAGCGAAAATCGCGGAATTGCTTTGTGAAAATGAGATTGTGATGGTGACACAGAGCGACATCAATAAGTTATAATCCGGACAATGGCGAATCACATGGTTTGCCGGCAGCGGTATTCCTTTGGCGTGCATCCGTATTTTTCTTCAAATTTTTTGAAGAAGAACCCAGTATTCTCATATCCCACGGCAATGCTGATGTCGCAGGTCGGCAGCGTGGTGGTACGCAGCAGCATGGCGGCCTGTGATAACCGCTGGTTCTGGATGAGTTGTTTATATGTATAGTTTGTATGCTTTTTGATATACGAAGAGAGATAGTTCGGATGCATATGGAAGAAAGCCGCGGTCGATTCCAGCGTACAGTCTGCGCAGTTGGTTTCTATATAACGCAGGATGGAGTAAATATGGTTGGAGGAAGAGAGGCTTGCCAGCGCCATGTTGTGCTGGAAGTAATTGATTAACTCGCAAATCAATAAAGTCATCTGTGCGTCAAGGATGGCGACGGACGTAACGGAGGGCGAGTAGAATTCACACAGAAACTGGTTGGCAAATAATGTCAGCCGGTTTCTTTTTTGGGCGGAAAACAGGATATAGTTATCCCGTCGGGACTGGCTGTTGAGCGCCTCAATGAGAAATTGCGTGATAAAATTCTTTTTTGCGAGTTTCTCAAAGAAGTTGTTTAAATATTTTTTGGTAATCAAAAAATTAATCATAATATCTTCTTCATTACATTTTGTCGTGCGGTGAGGCGTATTCGGGCTGATTAAAAGAATCTCTCCGGCAGATAAAGTGAGGGATACGTCATTGAGCGTAAATGTACAGCTACCAGAATAGACATAGCAAAGCTCCAGCCATTCGTGAATATGCAGGGGAACCGTCTCAAAGCGGTCCTGCTTGATGACTGCAAAATTTTGGTAATTGGCCAGAACCTTGTTCTCCGAGAGCGCCATCTGCATACTGAGCGGGGTAGGCGTGAAACAGTAGCAGAGTTCCCCCGACGCCGTAGTGATTGTCTCGATACCGGGATAATCATTGGTAGCTCCCAAGAGATTCTGTTCTTCCTGTGCAGTGTGTTTTCGCAGATAAGTATCCAGTCCGGAATCCGTCAACATTGGTATATCCTCCCATATTTTTAAAAATATTTAAAAATCCGCCTTCATCGGCTACCTTCGCATGTTTTTCAGGTTTCAAAGTCATGGCTTTCATGCAAATGCAAAGGTATGCTCTTTGGCACTTTGCATTTTTATCATTATAGAAAACATTTGCGGATGTATCAATATAAATCTTAAGTTTGGTAGGTAAAATGATTAAATACCGTAAATGATTTTATTTGGGAAATCCATTATACTCAAATTACAGTGGACACAATGAAAAAAGGAAGGAGCTTGGAAAACGGCAATATGAATCAGATTTACGCAGCAAAAACAAATCATATCACGAATCCGGTGGGATTTTTACTGAATCCGGTGGTTTTTTCGTGGAAGGTCAGAGACTGCAGGGGAAAGAACCAGAGATGTGCCAGAATCCTTGTGGCAAAGGATGAAACCTTCGCGGATGTTCTTTGGGACACCGGGGAGGCAAAGCTCGACAGTCTGGCTGTAAAAGCGGAGATGAATCTGGAGCCTTGTACCAGATATTACTGGAAGGTAATCGTTACTACGGACGCAGACGAAGTGCTGGAGTCCGAAGTACAGTTCTTTGAGACGGCAAAGAGGGACGAGCCATGGGCGGGGAAATGGATTACCTGCGACAGCAGGGAGGCGCGCCATCCGATTTTTTCAAAGCAGATCACTCTCCGGAAGAAGGTGAAAAAAGCCCGTCTTTATATCTGTGGACTGGGTCTTTATGAGGCATATTTTACGGATGGAGACAAAGACCAAACAGACATTCCTCAATCCGCAAAAATCGGTGAGGAGTATCTGACCCCGTACTGCAATAACTACAATCAGTGGTTACAGTATCAGACGTATGATGTGACCGCGCAGATGCAGCGTGAAGGTGTGTTGTCCGTTCTTTTGGGGAATGGCTGGTACAAAGGGAGGTTCGGGTTCAATCAGACAGAACAGAAAGGATTTTACGGCGACGAGTGGAAACTGCTGGCAGAGGTGCATCTGGAATATGAGGATGGCACACAAGAGATAATCGGCACGGATGACACATGGGAAGTGACAAGAAGCAATCTGTTTTTTTCCAATATTTATGACGGAGAGAAACGGGATGATACGCTGGAACCTGTCGCACCTGTCAGCGCGCAGCTTGCAGATGCACCGAAGGGTCATCTGACGGAGCGGCTGTCCCTGCCGGTGACAGCGCATGAGCAGTTCACACCGAAGGAACTGATCCACACCCCGAAGGATGAGTGGGTGTTTGACTTGGGACAGGAGATTACCGGGATTTTCAAACTACATGTCCATGAGCCGAAAGGTAAGGAGATCAGAATCCAGACAGGCGAAATCCTGCAGGACGGATGCTTTTATAACGAAAACTTAAGAACCGCTTTATCAGAATATGTGTATATCTCTGACGGAGAAGAAAAAGACATTATCCCACATTTTACATTTTACGGATACCGGTATGTAAAAATCAGCGGGGTAACCAATCTCTCCTGTGAAGATTTTACGGGAATGACACTCTACAGTGATTACGAAGGTACCGGCAGTATACAGACAGGAAATGAACTGGTAAATCAGTTGATTTCCAATGTGGAATGGGGCATGAAGGATAACTTCTTAGATGTGCCGACAGACTGTCCGCAGAGAGATGAGCGCATGGGATGGACAGGCGACACACAGGTGTTTTCGGGTACGGCATGTTATCTGGCGGATACCTATGCATTTTACAGAAAATATCTGTACGATTTGTATAAGGAACAGCTGATTGCCGGAGGGATGGTTCCGGAGGTGGTGCCGACCTTCGGTCCGTCGAAATGTTCCTGTGCATGGGGCGATGCGGCCTGTATCGTTCCGTGGAATGTCTATCTGTTCAGCGGGGATGCTGCCATATTGGAACAGCAGTTTGACAGTATGAAGGCTTGGGTGGACTATATCCGTAAGGTGGACGGAGAGCACCACGGATGGAGACATTCCTTCCATTACGGAGACTGGCTGGCGCTTGACCGGGTGGGAGCCGCGGCGGGAAATGTATACGGAGCGACCGATGAAGGCTATATTGCGGATATTTATTATGCGGCAAGCGCGGAGCTTACAGCGAAGGCAGCGGCGGTTCTCGGGCGAAAGGAAGAGGAAAAACAATATCGGGAAATCGCCGAAAAACAATGGCGTGTGGTAAAAGAAGAATATTTTACCCCGACCGGAAGATGCGCGGTAAAGACACAGACGGGACTTCTGCTGGCTTTGAAATATCATTTGTCAGAGGACGAAGAGCTGACCAGAGAGATGTTAAAGAAACTTTTCCGCGAGAGCAGAAACAAATTGAATACCGGATTTGTGGGAACCTCTCTTTTGTGTAATGTGTTGACCGATAACGGAATGACGGATACCGCCTACCGCCTGCTTTTGAACGAGGAGTATCCGGGGTGGCTGCACGAAGTGAAACTGGGAGCCACCACAGTCTGGGAGCGATGGAATTCACTGGATGAAGACGGTAAGATATCCAGTACCGGAATGAACAGTCTCAACCATTATTCTTACGGGGCGATTTTGGAATGGATGTTCCGCCATGTGGGAGGAATCCATCTTTTGGAAGAATCTCCGGGAGGCAGAAGGGTTGCAATTTGTCCGAATGTCCATTATGACCTGAGACAGGTAAAGACCGTGTATGACTCGGCAAGCGGACGGTATGAGTGCGGCTGGGAAATTATGGAGGATAACAGGATTAGAATCAAAATTACGATTCCGTTTGGTGGAGAAGGCGAGGTGCGATTGCCGCATGCTCCGGAGATTCTGTTTGAAGATAAGACAAATCCACTATTCGCAACAGTGGTGAACGGTATTTGTTATATCACTGCAGGAAACTATGAAGTCGTATATGAGGCAACTGAGAAGTTAAAGAAAATATACAGCGTGGAGTCAAAGCTGGAGGATTTGCTGAACCATCCGCAGATACGGGCATTTTTGTCGACGATGACCGAGGTGGATATGATACCGGATGCGGTCTATGGATTGTCGTTTCGGCAGGTGGCGGAGATGTTTTCCGGACCGATGGATGAAGGACAGGCAGAGATGTTGAATACAGCATTATCACAATTTTAAGGAGGAGAGAACAAATGAGTGGGAAGAGTAAAGAACAAAAGGTTAGTATCGTGGAAAAAATGGGCTTATTCATGGTATGTGCGGGAAATATTCCACTGATGGGATTATTGTCAGGATTCTTTATGATTTACTATACGACTGTGGTTGGTCTGGAACCGGCAGCACTGGCGACCCTGTTTTTAATATCCAAGGTGGTGGATGGAATCAGCGACCCGATTATGGGATATTTGCTGGACAAATTTCCAGTCACAAAAATGGGAAAATTTCGCCCTATGATTATTCTGGGAACAATCATCTGTGTTATAAATTATATTTTACTGTGGTTTGGCGCAGTCTGGATTCCGGTCGGAAAATATGTGATTGTGTATGTGACGTATCTGCTGCTGGGCTGGACGTTTGATATTATGGATATCTCCAAGAACAGTCTGCTCCCGGTCATGAGCGCGGATGACAAGGAGAGAAACAGTTTGTCACTTTTCAACGCGTTGGGAACAATGATAGGTGGCGCGGTACTGGCTGTGGCAGCACCGATTCTTGTGGCGGAAGGAACGTTACAGAACTATTACGTGTTAATTTTCGGTTCCATGGCCATGGTGTTGGTTTTATCTATTGCAGGGGCTCTTTGTGTAAAGGAAAGAGTAGCTTTTGAAGGAAAAAAAGAAGAAAGTTATACATTCAGGGAATTGTTACAGTTTATGCGGTATAAACCTGTCTGGGCAATGTTTGTAATGGCACTGGTAGCCGGGGTGGGCAGTAATATAGCAGGAGGAGCCGGCGCTTATTTTTACACATATATAATGGGTGATATGACGCTTATGTCAGGGGTGTCACTTGTTTCAATGATAACTGCTCTGGTGGGAATTTTCCTTGGACCAATTCTGGCAAACCGGTTTGGAAAGAAAAAGATTTATGTAATGGCAATCGTCGTATCCATCCTGTTTACCGCACTGCGTTTGATTGATGTGAGATCTATGCTTTTGATCTATATTAGTACAGTGGCAGGAGGTGTGGCAGGCGGATGTATAGTACCGCTGACAACCAGTATACAGGCAGATAATACTACTTACGTGCAGTATAAAACCGGAAAACGTGCAGAAGCGGCAATCGCATCGTTTACATCTTTTATTACAAAAGTGGCGCAGGGAATCGGAGGAGCGATTCCGGGGTATGTATTGGCAGCTACAGGTTTTGTTACCGGCTCGGCTGTCCAGCCGGAGAGTATCAATACAGGAATTATCCTCTGCGTACTGATACTTCCGATGATCCTGACTTCCGCAGGGGCGATTCTTTTTGGTACACAGTATACGTTGGATAAAAAAGCAGTAGAGGAAATGAACACGGCAATCGCAGCGCGCAGCAATAAGTAACATATTGAAGGAGAATGCGATGGAACTGACAAGAGATAAGGAGTGAAAGAACATATGAAAATTCTGGCAATGATAATACTCGTGCTGCTCATTTTGGCAGTCGGCTTCGTGGGGTATGTTTATAAGAAAAATGCGATGTTTCTGCCGGCACTGTTTGGCATCGGCGGTTTTCCGAATATAAAAAAGGAAGATTATTATCAGGCAGACGGAACATTCCGGAAAGCGGAAAAAGATGATAAAATGGCATTTTTTATGCAGCATCCGGTGTTTGGCGGCTATAAGCATATGTTTTTTAATGTTGAGGATAACGTGTTAAAAGCGATTGCCCCGGCAAAATATGCAGATTTTCTAAAAGCGCAGGGCAGAAGTGATCAGATGGAAAATGCACTGGAGGCTTTTCATTACCTGACCCGGCTTGTGGAAAGTGGAGAGGCGCAGTTGATTTCCGATATTAACCCGAAGGAAATGATAGAACAGAATCCATATCAGTCTCATTTGACCGGAATGTTTTACAAAGGAAAGCAAGGAAAACCGTTGGCGGTGGTCGTTCCCGGAGGTGGATTTATCAGTAATGTGACGGATTGCGAGGGATATCCCGTGGCAATGAAATTACACAAGTTGGGGTACTCCGTATTGGTAATCAGTTACCCGATTGGCAAACAGCTGGGAGAAACGGAACAGGAAAAACAGGGGCAGGCAGCGGTCAGGGAGTTGGTGCAGGTAATCCGTTATCTAAAGGAGCATGAGCAGGAACTGTCTGTGGATATGGATGACTATGCGATATTCGGTTTCTCGGCAGGCGGCATGATGACTACGGCATATTCCTTCGCAAATTACGAGGACTGCTGTCACAAAGTAAAACTGCCGAGACCAAAAGTGATTTTCCCGATGTATGGTCTGGACTGGAATGTGAAAGCGCTTGAGCAGGATAAGGGACTGGCGGTATTTTCCATCGCAGGGCGCGAGGACGAATACGGATTCGGAAATGTAGAGAAGAGACTTCCGCAATTGAAATCCGTGTTGGGTGAGGACAATGTGTCTGTACGGATTTACGATAATCTCGGACATGGATTTGGTATTGGTTCCAATACCATAGTACCTCATTGGCTTGAAGAGGCAGTGGAATTCTGGGAGGCACATCGGAAATAATTTTTTCAAGAACAGGAAGAGTGAACTTTGAGAGGTCAAGTGTTTTATAAAATTATAAAACATTTGACCTTTTTAAAAGATGTTGGGGTCAAAAGCCCCCCAACTATGGTGCTCACATTTAGAACAGTGGTTTTTACCATAAGGACATCGCCATAAAAGACAACCACAGGCTTTGTCATAGCCATTGGGAGCCATGCGTTCTCCCTGTTGGCAGATAGGAGTTCCGTCCTTATCAATATGAATGTTATCCGGAATAGATTTCGGGCGACCACACTTAGCGTTAAGGTCAATAAAAGCATGAATATGCCGATCTTTTAACAGGTTATATGTTGGATAGTTATCCATGGCAGAATCAAGGCACATATTTGATATGTGCAGGTCGGGCATGTGTTTTTCAAATTCATGGAAAGCTACCAGAAAACTGACAGAATCATGTCTTTTGGCACTGGTAAACCGCAAAAGGAGTGGAATATCAACGTGTAGTGAATGGTTATGGCAGGACAGCTGAAAGAGGGTATATCCGTAATAGTATTTTTCCATATCGCTGTCCCATCCCCATGAGGCATCGGGGGCTGAAAAATGGCGAGGAACATCCGGGTTGTATGGTTTATCGGGGTCAGGATTTAAACGGTGTCCCCTCGGGGTGGCATGAGTATGGACAGCGGTACCGTCGCCGGAAACCGTAAGGTTTTCAGAAGAAATCAGACCGCATTGAACGGAGGGAAGAACAGCAACGGAATAAAAGAGATGTTGAAGGGTAGCCTCGAAATTAAAATGAATAATTTTTCCGTTAAGCAGGCGGTTTACAAGAACCTCCGTAATTTTAGGCTTTATTTCCTGAGCTTTCCAAAGAGTAAGAGAGGGTGGAGTAAGTCCCATAGAAATGAGCAGAAAAAACAGGATAAAGAAACTCACAATTCACGAGAAATGTCAATAGTTTTTTGAAAAATTGCTGAAAAAATTTAAAATCCTTCTCTGAAAATGGGAGGAAACGAAAAAAGTAACAAGTACAAAAAGAGCGGAGATTCGGGCTTTATGGAGTTTCCGAGACCGTTCTGAAATAGATAAGGAGGGAAAAAACATGGGTAAGTACAAAGGGCTGTTCTGGCCGGCAATCTTAGGCGTCAAGCATATGCCGAAGGTAAAGGAATCGGAGTTTTACAATGACGCGGGAGGGTTCCGCAGGGCTACGATCAATGACAAGATGGCGTTCTTCCTGCAGCATCCCGTATGGGAGGGCAGGCCGGAGCTTTTTATGAAGACCGGGTCGCCAAAGGAAATATATGCCATGTCAGGCATGAGCGTCCATGGTTTGTGCAATCTTATCGGGCAGCCCGCACAGGCGCAGAGCATCGTGGATGGTTTCAACTATGTCGTGGAGCAGAAAGGGCTGAAAAAGGTGCATTTCATCAGCGGGCTTTATGCGGAGGATGAGGTAAGGCGTGATCCCGACAAGGGAAAGGTACAGGGGATCCTGTTCCAGGGGAAGCCAGGGAAGCCCGTGGCTGTGCAGATTGCGGGCGGCGGGTTTGACGGCGTAGCCTCTTATTTGGAGAGCATCCCGGCAGCCATGGAGCTGCACAGGAGGGGATACAGTGTGTTTGTGCTGGTCTACCGTGTGAATGTGGAGTTGCATGAAACCGAACCGCAGGCCAAGGGCGAGGAGGCATCCAAGGATGTGCTGCCGGCGGTAAGGTATCTGATAGGGCATCAGGCAGAGTACGGCTATACGATGGACGGCTTTGGTATGTTCGGGTTCTCCGCTGGAGGCCTGATGACGACAGCCTACGCATTTTCTGATTATAAGGACTGCTGCCATAAACATAATCTGCCAAGGCCCGCCGCCATCTTCCCCATCTATGGCCTGCACTGGGAGCTTAAGGTTCACGAGAAGGACAAGGGGCTTGCTGTATTTTCCAGGGTCGGGCGGGATGACCCTACCGGTTTTGCGGCCGTGGAGAAAATCATCCCGGACATCAGGAAAGCGCTGGGGCAGGAAAATGTCGATATCGTCATGTATGATAAGCTGGGTCATGGCTTTGGCCTGGGGATAGATACTGCGGCAGATGGCTGGCTGCGGGATGCAGTCGCATTCTGGGAGAAGCATCGGAAATGTTGATTTGCTCTTCACGGATTTCAACCTTTCTTTTGCAGATTATAAGAAAAATCAGTGCTTGCAGGAAACAGATGATGTGGCGGGCCCCTGGTATACGGGAGACTTCGAAGCAACATATCGCGATATTGTGGCTGGATGCGAAGGGTTCTTAGAATATTTAGGATACAGATAAAAGATGCCTGCCGTTTCTGTGAGAACAGGAAAGACAGGCATTTTGTGGGTTATTTTAGTAACCCCATTCACCTTCTACAAGGATTACTTTGATTCTGTTTTCGTCGCGACTGTTTCTGGTGATTACAATCTGATTACAGATGCAATCATTAGAAAGGCAGTCACCGCAACTTCCATTTGCGGTACAAGGTGTTTTTTTGTCAAATCGAAGAGCATTTGGTGGGGATGCGATATTTCTTGCGCGCACCATAGCACTATCTAAGTCATGGCAGACCTTGTTCATGCCGGCAATAACAATGACCTGCTTTGGTCCGAAGATAAGTGCAGCAACACGATTTCCTGTGCCATCAATGTTTACGAGTTGTCCATCAAGGGAAATGGCATTTGTACTCATGATAAAATTGTCTGCAGAAAAAGTTTTGCGATAGATTTCATCAATTTCTTCCTGCGAGTTTGCGTTAGCACGGTCATAGACAATCAAATCAGAGCGGTTGGCAATTACTTTGTCCAAACCAATTTCTTTCATGGTCATCGTACCACCCCAGGATACAGAAGAACCTTGTTTCATAAGCGAAGAAGCAAGGCTACATGCCTCTTCTGGTGTTTCACAGTAAAATCCTTCCATATGACGTTTTGCCAGATTTTTAATCAACTGATTGGCTAATATTTTGTGATGTTCTCTCTTTGGATCCATAGAATTACCCTCCATTTTAAAAAAATATTTTGTGGTTTTTGCATAATCTTTTTTTCCACAAAAGGAAAATTTCGACCATTGTACACAAATGGATTTATGCTATAATATATGTTGCTATATTTATAAGCAGAAAGTCAAGAGAAAGAAGGATGAAATTATGACAAAAATTGACATTATTTCTGGATTTTTAGGAGCAGGTAAGACAACATTTATCAAGAAAATGATTGATGAAGTTTACACTGGTGAGAAACTTGTATTAATAGAGAATGAGTTCGGTGAAGTTGGTATTGATGGTGGATTTTTAAAAGATTCCGGTATTGAGATTTCAGAGATGAACTCTGGCTGCATCTGCTGCTCATTGGTAGGAGATTTTGCAAAGAATTTACAGGAAGTTTTAGATAAATTTTCACCAGACCGTATTTTGATAGAGCCATCAGGTGTAGGCAAATTATCAGATGTTATGGCGTCTGTGATTGATTTAGAAAAGACACATGATGTTAAGGTAAACGCACTTGTTACGGTTGTAAATGCATTAAAGGCATCGAAGCAGATGAAAGCCTTTGGCGAATTCTTTAACAACCAGATTGAATATGCAACAACGGTTGTATTGAGCAGAAGTCAGAAGGCTACACCGGAACAGCTGGAGTTTTGCGTAAAACAGATTCAAAAGCTCAATCCAAAAGCTGCGATTATTACAACACCTTGGGATGAAATTCAGGGAAGTCAGATTTTAAAGGTTATCGAAGGACAGGATAATCTTGAAATGAAGACATTGGCAGAAGCAGCACACGAGGCACATGAGCATGAACATCATCACGACCATGACCATGGGGATGACCACATTCATGACCATGAGCATCATCACGACCATGACCACGAGCACGAACACCATCACGACCACGAGCATGAACACCATCATGACCACGAGCACGAGCATCATCACGAGCATGGCGAAGGATGTACTTGTGGATGTCACGACCATGACCATGAACATCATCATGCAGATGATGTATTTACAAGCTGGGGCAAGGAGACACCGCACATCTTTGAACGTGCAACGATCGAGAATGCTCTGAAGGCATTTGCTGAGACAGAAGACTACGGAACCGTCATCCGTTCCAAGGGTATGGTACAGTCTACTGACGGCACATGGATCTACTTTGATCTGGTAGATGGCGAGTACGAACTGCGTACCGGTGAGCCGGATTACACAGGACGTCTGGTAGTTATCGGTACAGATATTGACGAACATCAGTTAGAGGAACTCTTCGGTATCGCCTAAATATGGCGATACTCTATCTTCTGATAGGACATAGAATTATAAGAAAGAGGAAAGATTATGGCAGAAATACCGGTATATTTTTTCACGGGTTTTATGGATAGTGGTAAGACCACTTTGATCCAGGAAACCCTATTTGAAAATGGCTTTGCTGAAGATGATGACCGTATTCTCATCATTGCCTGTGAAGACGGCGATGTGGAGTATGACACCGAAAAGTTAAAGACGATCAACGCATCTGTCGCAACCATTGATACAGAAGCAGAGTTTAATACAGAGCATTTACAGGAAATTGCAGACCAGTACCGTCCGGATGTCGTTTTCGTTGAATACAATGGAACCTGGGGCGTAGGCGAAGTCTATGAGATGGAGCTTCCAAAGAATTGGGTGATCGTGCAGTCCCTCGCTACTGTGGATGCAACGACTTTTGAGATGTATATGGCAAATATGCGTTCCATGATGATGGAGCAATTCTTTCAGGCAGAAGTTGTTATCTTCAACCGCTGTGATGACAACACGCCAAAGAGCAAGTTCCGTGGCAATATCAAGGCAGTCAACCGTCCGGCGCAGATCGTTTATGAGAGAGCCGATGGTACGATCGACGATCGTGAGGAAGAACTTCCTTTTGACATCAATGCAGATGTGATCGAGATTTCCGATGCAGATTATGCCCTCTGGTTTATGGACTGCATGGAAAATCCAAAGAAATACGATGGCAAGAAAGTGCATTTCTTAGGTTTGGTCTACAATCCAAAGGATGGTAAGTTAAAGCGCGGCGTTATCGTGCCGGGACGTTTTGCCATGACTTGTTGCGTGGAGGACATTACCTTCCTTGGCATGATGTGCAAGACCGGCATGGAAAATACACCGGAGCATCGCTCCTGGATCGACCTTACCGCACGTATCAAGGTTGAATTTGCAAGAGAATATAAGGGCAAGGGTCCGATCCTTTATCCGATCGAGATGAAACCGGCAGAAAAACCACAGGACGAGTTGGTTTACTTTAGTTAAAGACAGGCTTAACACAGGGTTAACAGAAGAATCGTATTTTATATGCTGTGCATTCCACTTAGGAGGCGAGAAATCCGCTAAGGATCAGCATATCAAATAGAAAATAAGAAAATGGGAGGAAAACTATGTATCCAATCGTAAAAAAAGAAAAACTTGCTGACAAGATTTTCTTGATGGATGTGAAGGCACCGAGAGTGGCAGATAATTGTCTGCCGGGACAGTTCATCATCGCCAAGATCGATGAAGTGGGAGAGAGAATTCCACTGACGATCTGCGATTATGACAGAGAGGCTGGTACGATCACGATCGTATTCCAGACCGTAGGAGCATCCACAGAGAGAATGTCACACCTTGCTGTGGG
>ERZ834694.2398-NODE-2398-length-13210-cov-4.193387_pt1 | contig 13210 bp, 6 predicted proteins | sample MGYA00519691_ERZ834694 | MGnify/ENA primary metagenome ERZ834694 (study PRJEB31850, sample SAMEA3708758) | human gut metagenome | biome: human gut; feature: human-associated habitat; material: faeces | place: China | collected 2014 ... | reverse complement strand
TCATGGAAAACTTCAAAAACCTGACAGCTCAGCAGCCACTGTGGAGAGCACTTGGAAACTCTTTCTTCTATGCGATCCTTACAACAGTGATCTGTCTGCTGATCTGCTCTATCGCAGGATATGGATTTGAAGTTTATCATGACAAAGGAAAAGATACTTTAATGAGTATTCTTCTTCTTGCAATGATGCTTCCTTTCGTAGCCATTATGATTCCGCTGTTTAAGATGTTTACTTCATGGGGACTGGTTAATACATGGATCGCACTTGCGCTTCCGACAATTTCCACTCCGTTTATGATCATGCTGTTCAGACAGGCAGCCCGTTCTTTCCCGCATGATATTATCGAAGCAGCAAGACTTGAGGGATTAAACGAATTTCAGATCTTCTTTAAGATGTTTATCCCGGTTATGAAATCTACTTATGGAGCAGCTATGACTGTAACATTCATGAGTGCATGGAATAACTACTTATGGCCAACGATCATTTTACAGGACAGCAAAGCAATCACTATGCCGATGCTTGTAGCGAACCTGAAGAGTGGTTATAGTGTTGACTATGGTATGCTGATGCTTGGTGTATTGATTTGTACACTTCCGACTGCAATCATCTTCCTGTGCTTACAGAAGAGCTTTGCAAACGGAATTACAGGAGCGGTAAAATAATGCAGCAAAAGTATTGTATAAAACAGGAATGTTTAAGGAAGGCGCAAGGTGCCTTCCTTTTAGCACATAAAATGGGATTGCTTGAGGATCCTTCTATGGAAGGTCTCGAAGCAAGAAGACAGAATCATAATGAAAAGCTGAAAGCGATGGAGCAGGAGAAGAAACTGTTCTATGGACCACGTTATTTTTCAGCACCGGCGTATTTGCAGTATGAGCTGACAAGACTGAAACTGGATTTTGTCCAGCCAGGTGAGGCGGTTCGAAGCACAGGTCTGTGTCCGGATGTCACAGAGCAGGAGAAGAAAGAATTTTACGAAAAAAATATGGATTTATTCGGTCGATATTTCGGAGATCTCTTTACTTACGAAGAGGTAGAACAGATTATTGAAAAAAGATTACGGGAGGATGCATATGACAAGCTTATCGAAGACGTATTACGTGAGTTCGAAGACAGGAAATGATTCGAACGATGGACTGACAGGCGAAAGTGCATTCGCAAGTCTTTTTGCAATCAATCAGAGAAGTCTGCAGCCGGGAGATCATGTATTGCTTGAGCGTGGGAGCGTCTTTTACGGACAGTATCTTCAAGTGACAGACAGTGGGAGAGAAGATGCACCGATCGTGATCGGAGCTTACGGAGAAGGCGACGCGCCGCGTATTGAGGCTTGTGGGCAGGGAATCTGGTATCAGAATTATGGAACCCCATTAGACTCACCAACCCATGTATATCATGGGTATGTATCTTCCGCAGTTCTGCTGTATGATGCAGAATATATTATCGTAGAAGATCTGGAGATCACAAACGAGGCAGACAAAATTATCGGAGAGTACTATTTCCTTGGAGACAAGATGAACCGCACAGGTGTTGCTGTTGTAGCAAAAGACAAAGGTGTACGACACGGTATCACACTGCGTAATCTGCTGATCCATGATGTGAATGGTAATGTATATGACAAGCATATGAATAACGGTGGCATTTACATGACAGCGCTTCGCCCGGAGAACGAAGAACTGACCGGAGTAGCACGCTATAAAGATGTCACAGTTGAGGGATGCTTTGTATATCAGGTGAGCCGCTGGGGAATTGCTGTCGGTTATACTTATGCACATGATAAGTTCCAGGGAGCAGAGCTTGATGAGGAAATCTTCCTGAAATATGGTCACGAAAATATGCTGATCCGCGATAATTATGTAAAGGCAGCAGGTGGTGACGGCATTACATCGATGTATGCACTTCGTCCACTTGTAGAGCACAATATGGCAGATTCCATCGCCTGTGAGATCAATGATCGGATCTATAGCGAGCCGGGTAATCGACTGGGAAAGGTGGCAGCAGCTATCTGGCCTTGGAAGTGTAAGGATGCGTTGTTCCGATATAATGAAGGCGCTGATACAAGACTGAATCAGGACGGTATGGCATATGATGCAGATTCCGGTGACGGAACCGTTTATGAGTATAATTACAGCAGACAGAACGAAGGCGGATGTGTGATGTTCTGTTTGCAGGAAGCAATTCATAATACGTTCCGTAACAATGTCAGCTTTGATGACCTTGGAGGAACGATCAGTCCGTCAGAGAACCCGGATGCACTGATCAAAGATAATACTTTCTATGTAAGAAAAGGCGTTCCGTTCGTTCGTAAAAATATGGATGGCGGTAATTATACATTAGAGAATAATCAGATTGTTGATTTGGAAAACTAAAAATTTGATGCTAAAAAAGACTATGAAAAAAACATTTTTTTCATGGTCTTTTTTAAATGGAAATAAATAAAAAAAATTTTGTTTAGTTCCGAATTTGACAAAAATAGCATGGAAATCAACTAAAAAAAACGAGACGAAAAAAAACCAGATTGCTATAATGAAGTTAATGTGGATAAAAAGAATCTATGTGAAGATAAAACAAAAATTCAAATAGGAAGGGCGCAGGATCTATGAAGAATCGAAAGAAGCAATTCCTAAAGATTGGAATCATCATATTGGCAATTGCCGCTACAGGAATTGTTGCCGGAATCATTCAATATAAAAAGGCAAATCAATTCGATCTCACTGTTGCGGAACACGTGATTAGCAAAGAAGAGTATCTGAACTGTATGAAGGCAGTTGAATATGATACAAAGATACAGATTCAGCAGGAGTATGGCGCTATATATGAAGATGACTTCTGGAAAAAACAGTATGATGGAAAACACGGGTATGAAATTCTGGCGGATAATACAGTAGAAGAGTTGAAACACATTCATGCTGTTTACGATCTTGCAAAAGAACAGGGAGATATCACAGACAGCAGTTATGAAGCACTGGAAAAACGCTGGAAAGATGAAAATGCAGAGCGAAGTGAGAAAGTAGAAAAAGGCGAAGTGATCTACGGGCTTAAAGAATATACGTTTCAGCTTTATCTGGATTATGAAATCAGCACGTTAAAAGAAAAGTACTGTAACGATACCAATCGTGAAGGTATGAAACTGACAGAAGATGAAATACAGGAACACTATCAAAGTCGAGAGTGGATCTTTGGAGACAGCGATGAAAATGCAGACCTTGAGATGGCAAGGATCGCGGTCGAAAGAGAACTGCGTGAGCAGAAGTATGATGATATGATCACGCAGCGTGAAACAGATTCTCAGGTGGCAGGTAACATGGAGAATGTAAACCGATTAACCTTGAAGAATATACAATAATGGAGGGAGAAAAGCTATGAAGAAAAAATGGATGAGTCGTACGCTGGCTCTTGCGCTTGCTGGAACAACAGTTGCATCAATGGTGCCGACAGTTCCGGTTAATGCAAAGGAGTCTGCTGCGACAGGAACAACCTATTACGTTGATTCAAAAGGTGGAAACGACAGTAATGATGGAACTTCTGAAAGCAAGGCATTCAAAACACTTGAGAAGGTGAATGGCCTTAACCTTGAGCCGGGAGACACCGTTCTTCTGAAAAAGGGATCTGTATTTGAGGATCAGGCTCTTAAGTTCACAAAAGAGGACAGCGGTACTGCAGAAGCACCGGTGAAGATATCTACTTATGGAGAAGGAGAGAAACCAAAGATCAATACAAATGGTCATGGACAGTGGGAGCTGAACTATGGTAATCGTCTGGACAATGTGAACCATAAATGGAAAGGTACTGTATCCTCCAGTATTTTAATTGAAGATACTGAATACCTTGAAATCGAAGGTCTGGAACTGACCAACGACAGAAAGAGTGCAACAGATACTGAACAAGGTAAAGCGTATAATGATGCATACGCAATGGACAGAACCGGTGTTGCCGGAGTTGCAAAGGATAATGGAACAGTAGATCATATCGTATTGAATGATCTTTATATCCATGATGTAACAGGAAACGTTTATAACAAGCATATGACAAACGGTGGTATCTACTTCATCGTTGCAAAACCAACGAATGAAGGCGAAACAGGAATTGCAAGATATAATGACGTCCAGATTAGAAACTGTTCTTTGAATAAGGTAAACCGTTGGGGAATTGCAGTAGGATATACCTATCAGTGGGGACAGTTCGAAACAGGTGAACTTCCGGATGCAACGATGGCAAAATATGGTTCCTCCAATGTAGTCATCGAGAACAACTATCTGAACCACGTAGGTGGAGATGCAATCACAACCATGTATCTTGACAGACCATTGATTCAGTACAATGTGTCAGAGAACGCAGCTGAACAGATTAATACAACAGATTATGCACAGCAACAGCCAAGACTGGATGCAAATGGAAAAGAGATTGGTAAACAGGACGTTGGAGCAGGACGAGTGGCAGCCGGTATCTGGCCATGGAAATGTAAAAATGCGATTTTCCAGTATAATGAATGTTTTAAAACATTGAATGCCGCAAGTGGTAATGGCGATGGACAGCCTTGGGATGCTGACTATGGTGACGGAACAAACTATCAGTACAACTACAGCCACGGAAATACCGCAAGTACCATCATGTTCTGTGGAGGAAATTCTGTTAACAATACATTCCGTTACAATATCAGTCAGAACGAAGATATGGGACCATTGGACCCGGCAGGTAACTCCGGAAATTGTCAGGTTTACAACAATACGTTCTATATCAAAGAAGGTCTCAATACCATCTGGCACAGAAGCCATGGCAATGGCGGTCCTGTAGATATGGAAAATAATATTTTCTACTTCGCAGGTAATACACCAGTTAATGTAAAGGAATGGAATCCTAGCGGAAATAAAACTTATAGCAATAACTTATATTATAATGTAAAGAATTATCCGAACGATGCAGCTCCTGTAAAAGTAAACGCAGGAACAAAAGTACTTGAGAATGCAGGTTCCGGTCCAGATTCTGTAGCAACAGACAAAGCAGCTAGAAAACACGAAGATCCAACTAAAGAAACAGTATTCGACGGATACAAACTTGCAGAAAAATCTCCGGCAATCAATAAGGGTAAAGTAGTGGTTGACAGAAATGGTTATACGATCGATCACGACTTCTTCGGACATGCGATCACAGCAGTACCGGAAATCGGAGCAGCAGAGAGTGATGTAGTAGCAGACACTCTTATCCTGAGATCTAACGTATATAAAGTTGATGGAACAAACGTAAGTGAGCTTCCGAAGAATACGACAGTAGATGCATTTCTTAAAAATATCATCGTAGATACAGGCGTCAAAGTTACTGTTAAAGACGGTGAGAAAGTACTTGAAGGAACAGATGTTGTAAAGGGAGGAGCAACAATTGTTCTTTCATATGAAGGAAAAACAGATGTAACGTATACAGTCGTTGCAAGTTCTGATAAAGAACTGAAAGCTTCTTACTATGAAGTGAGAGGAACAGAGGTACAAGTTCCTTATACAGAGAAAAATCCAACAACAGTGAAGGAATTGAAGGCGAATCTTACGGTAGCTGATACAGCAACTGTTTCTGTAGTAAATGCTGAAAAAGAACTGGCAGATAAGGATGCAGTAGCAGACGGAATGACACTTCGTATCACAGCGGAAGATGGAACTACGAATGACTATGCGATCAAGCAGAAAAATGAATACAACTGGACGAAGGATTTTATAAACGGACAGCAGGGAAATGTCTGGTTCGGACAGATGAAGGACGGATCCGGTGACTGGGCGAATATGACATCTGTTGATAAAGATGGCTGGCCAAACTGGGCTACTCATACATATTATGGACCTGGTATTGATGATGATCAGCATGTAACTACAGCAAGCAGTCCAGACAAACACGGTTTACTTTCTGCACCGCCAAGCACAAATATCTCAACAGCAATGGCATACAGAGTACCTAAGAGCGGAACAGTATCATTCAAAGTTAGAGATGGAGAGCCATATCTTCGTCAGTCTCCGAACGAAGGCGGAACAGTTACCTTAAGCCTCTATGTAAATGGAACAGAGAAGAAGAACTTGACACTTGAAACCAGTAAAAAGAAAGAAGGAAACTGGGAAAAGGCAGAAGAAATCGAAGTGACTCGGGGTGACATCATCCGTGTAGTAGCAAAATGTAACGGAAACCCAAGCAAACCATCTGCTCATATTACACCGATTATTACTTACGTAGATAAAGCTGCTGCAGATAAAGAAGCCCCAACAGTTCCGGCAGATGTGAAAGCATCTGAGATTGCTCATACAGGAGCAAAGCTCACTTGGACAGCATCTAAAGATAACGTAGAAGTAGCCGGATACAATGTATACCTGAACGATGAGAAAGTAAATGATGAACTTATCACAGGAACAGAGTATGATCTGGCAGCCCTTACAGCAAATACTGAGTACAACGTAACAGTAACAGCAGTGGATGCTGCAGGAAATGAGTCTGAAAAATCAGAAGCAGCGACATTTACAACACTGAAGGAAGCAGACCTTACAGAACTTACAACAACGATTACTGAGGCAGAAAAAGTTCTTACAGCAGAAGACAAAGATAAATATTCTGAAGCAGCTCTTGTAGAACTTAAGGAACTTGTAGAAGCAGGAAAGCAGTTAACAGCAACATCTACTCAGGAAGCTGTAGATGCGAAGAAAGATGAGATCCAAGCAAAACTTGCTGACATCCAGACACAGTTTACAATCACAGCAACAGCAGGTGAAGGCGGAAAGATTGAACTGAAAGACGAGATCAAAGAGAAAGCAAAAGACGAAACAAGTTACGAAACAAAAGCTTATAAGGGAACATCCAAAGTGTTCACAATCACTCCTGACAAGGGATATCATATTGAAAGTATTACAGTGGATGAGACAGACGTAAAAGATATTGTAAAAGAGTATACTTTCAAAGATATAACAGAAGACCACACAATTGCTGTAACATTTGCAAAAGATGGACTTACAGTAGCAAAAGAAAACCTGCTTGCAACAATTAATACAGCAAAAGAAAAACTTGCAGAGAAAGATGCTTATACTCCAGAATCTGTAAAAGAACTTGAAGAAGCTGTAGAAGCTGCACAGAAAGTTTATGATAAGGAAGATTCTACTAAGGAAGAAGTAGACGCAGCAGAGAAAGCAGTCCAGGAAGCACAGAAGGCTCTTGTTAAGAAAGAGACACCGAAGCCGGAAGCACCTGTTAAGAAAGATGAACTGAAAGCTGCAGTAGAAGCTGCAACAAAGGTTGTAGGAGATAAAGAGCAGTATACAGAAGAGTCTCTTGCAGCACTTCAGTCAGCAATTGATAAAGCGAATGCAGTACTGGATAATCCAGAAGCAACACAGGCTGAGATCGACGCAGCAGTGAAAGCTGTAAAAGAAGCAAAAGAAGCCCTGAAAGTAAAAGAAGACAAGAAAGACGACAACAATAAGGGCGACGACAGCAATAAGGGTGACAATAAGAAGGATGATGGCAACAGCGGAGCATCCAACAATGGTTCATCTAATGGCGGATCAAACAATAACGGATCATCCAATACAGGATCTACAAATACCGGATCAGGCAACAAGGGTACTACAAGTACTGGAAGTACTACATCACATGCAGTTAAGACTGGAGATACAACAAATGTAGTAACCTGGTTGTTTGCATTAGCAGCATCTGCAGCTGCAGGACTGGGTGTAGTAAAACGTAAAAAAGAGGATTAAGAAATTTATAACCTCGACTTTAAAAGAGGAAAGAATTAGTTAGATCAGGTGGGAATCAGGAGTTACTGATTCCTACCCATAATGATAACGAGGAGGAACGAAATGAGGAAAAAGACCGTATCAATGTTTATGGGCCTTGTTCTTGGAGTGACAACTGTATTTAGTTCAATTGGACCGGCAGTTGTTACTGTATCAGCTGCTGAAAGCGGAGTGACAGATTCTGACTGTACTGATAAGAGTACAAAAGAACCAGAATCAGATAAAGTTGTACCGGATGCGAACCAGTACAAATATCAGAAAGATGAACTGGCAGCATTCTGCCACTTCGGTCCGAATACGTTCAATGAAATTGAGTGGGGAGAGCATTACGGAGATAAGAAGCCGAGTGAAATCTTTAGGTTGAATCAGAAATTTGATGCAGAAACCATGGTGAGCACATTAAAGAGTGCAGGATTTAAGAAACTTATTATAACAGCGAAGCATCATGATGGTTTCTGTATCTGGCCGAGTGAATATACAGACTATGATGCAGAGGCAGCAGGGTATAAAGGAGATATTCTTGAGGAGATATCTACTGCGTGTACAAAACATGGTATGGACATGGGACTTTATCTGTCTCCGTGGGATATTCATGAGCCATCTTACGGATATAAAGATGCGAACGGAAACCCAACAACACCAGACAAAGATGTAAAGGATTATAATGAGTATTATAACAATCAGTTAAAAGAAATCCTCGGAAATGAAAAGTATGGAAACAAAGGACGTTTTGTTGAAGTATGGATGGATGGAGCCAAAGGAAGCGGTGCCAATGCACAGGAGTATGACTTTAATACGTGGTTTAAAACAATCCAAAATTATGAAGGAAAAGAAGTAGCAGGTAATTCAGCAGACTGTATGTTATTCGGAGCTCAGGCATATACAACCGTTCGCTGGATTGGAAATGAAGACGGTGTAGCTTTTGAGGATACCTGGGCAAAGTCAAATGTCAATTATAAAAATAATACTATTGACAGCAATGGAAGTACACCTTATTCCAAAGGATATGAAACTGGTAATAAATGGACAGTTCCGGAGTGTGACGGACGTATTACATCCGGATGGTTCTGGGGAACCAAAAAGAACACTCCGAAGACAATTACACAGCTTGCTAACATGTACTTTGATTCGGTAGGACATAATGCAACCATGCTTCTGAATGTACCGCCGAATAATCAGGGTACAGTGGATAAGCCAATTCTCGACAGAGTGACAGAATTTGGACAGAATGTGGAAGAAACTTTCAGAAAGAATCTGGCAAAGAATGCAACAATTGAGGCATCTAATGTTCGTGGAAATGATATAGCATTCAAACCAGGAAATGTAGTAGATGATAAAGATGAAACATACTGGACAACAGAGGATGGAACAAAAGAAGGAAGCCTGACGATTAAGTGGGACAAAGCTAAGAAGTTCGATGTGGTTTCTATTGAAGAAGCAATTCAGAAAGGACAGCACATCAACAGCTATAAAGTTGAGTACAAAGCGTCTGACGATGCACAGTGGCAGACACTGAAAAGTGGAGTAACTGTTGGGGCAAAGAGACTGGTTAGAACAGCTCCGGTATCAGCAACTCAGGTGAAAATCACAGTAGGAACAACCAATGGAAAAGTTCCGATGTTGAGTGAAGTTGGTGTATACAAAGCAAGTGAAGGATTCCAGCTGGCAGGAGCAGCGCCGGAAGGAATGGATACAACAAGTGTTAATGAGACAAGTAAGTTTACATTTAGCCCCACAGGATGGAATCCTCAGACAGGAAGCCAGTACATCAACGGACAGAATACATGGTCCAATAAAGCGAATGCAGAATTTACTTTTAAATTCCACGGAACAAAAGCATATCTGATGGGTACAACAGATCCAGGTCATGGTCAAGCGGATGTTTATATTGATGATAAGCTAGTAGAAACAATTAATACACATGCAGAAAGCAGATCCACAGGAGCAAAAATCTTCGAATCTGAAGATCTGACAGATGCTGATCATACATTAAGACTTGTAGCAAAGACAGATGCTGCAATCGGTGTAGAAGCGGCTTACGTAATCAACAACGGTGGCGTAGGAATGATCGAGCTTGAAAAAGATGCATATACGATGAACGAAAAAGAAGAGCTGACAGTTAAAGTAAAACGTGTCGGTGGATCAAATGGAAAGCTTACAGCTAAGATCCAGCCAAACCCGGGAAGTGCTATTCAGAATGACTTTAATACAGAATATGCTCCGGATGTTATATTTGAAGCCGGAGAAACAGAAAAGAGTGTTGTCGCAGCAAAGACCAAACAGAATACCGCTATAACTGGTGACCGTGTATTCTCAATTGAGCTGACAGAAAAAACACCGAAGAATGCAATTATCGGATTTAACGGTTCTGCAAGAATCACAATCAAAGATGCAGATGGAATTACAAAAGATAAACTTCAGACATTGGTTACGAATTCAGCGGCGTTGGAAGAACATCTTTATTCAGAAGGATGGGACGCATTTGCTAAAGCACTGAAGACAGCTCAGGAAGTAGTGGAAAATGAGAGTGCAACAGATGCAACAATCAGAAGCGCATACACAGAATTAGATAAAGCAAAAGCTGCACTTAAGGTTCGTGAAAAGTATACAGAGAATGATCGTTTCAACTTCCCATGGAGAGCAGAAACAAGTGCTAAGCTGGAAGCGGAATTTGCGACAGAGTTAAAGGATGATCCAACCTCTGATGCTCAGTACCCAATGAAGATTGATGCTAAAAGCGATGCAAGTAATGGAAAATTTGTCACAGATATGGCAGCAAATGATGTTCTGAAATATGCCTATCATGCAGACAAGGCTGGTACTTATCAGGTGGTTATGAGATACCGTAGTGGTTCTGCCGAAAATGCGAAAAATAGTATCAAGATTACAGAAGCAAAAGGAAAGATTAAAGACCAAGAAGTTATAGTTGATCCAAAGAAAGAAAATGATAATGTTGTTTTTGGAACTGTAACATTTGATATCGAAGTAGTAAAACCTGGAGATGGCATGATTGTTATCACACCACCAGAAAAGAGAGATGGACTAGATGGTAAAGGTCCTGGAATCGACTACTTCATTATCAGCCCGAAGAATGTTGTATTAGACAAATTTGCCATCACAGCTACAGCAGGTAAAGGTGGAACTATCACAACAGAAGACCTTACAGATGGTAAAATAACAGAAGGCGAAAGCGCAACATTTACAATTACTCCGAATTCAGGATATGAAATCGCAGATGTAAAAGTTGATGGAAATTCCGTAGGAAAGAAAACTTCTTACACATTTAGTGATGTGAATAAAGCACATAAAATTGAGGCAACATTTGCATTTGCAAATTATACAGCAGAAAATCCATTTGTATTCCCAGAAACAAAGGGAGTAACAAGCACACTGGAAGCAGAACATGCTACAGAATTGATTAATAGCAATGATTCAGATTCTGATCCGAACTGGCCGCTTACAATTACTTCTGAGGGCTGGGCAAGTAATGGAAAATTCCTGAACTGTATGGCATACAAAGATTATGCTAAGTACGCTTATACAGCAAACGTTCCTGGAATTTATAAAGTAACAGGTACTTATCGTGCAGGAGCACTGAATAAACTTGCATTTTCTGAGGAAGGAAGTAAGATTGAGGCAGCGCAGGTAGAATGTCCGTCAACAAAAGAAGGTAACAACTTAACTGTGAAGACATTCGAACTTAACATTGAAGTAAAAACTGCAGGAGCAGGAACTTTGGTTCTTACAGCACCGGACACAAACAAAGCTCCACAGCTTGATAAACTGGATATTCAATTGATAAGAACTGCAAGTGAAGCAGACCTTACAGAACTTACAGCAACGATTGCTGAGGCAGAAAAAATTCTTAATGCAGAAGATAAAGATAAATATTCAGCAACAGCTCTGGAAGACCTTCAGAAGATGGTAAACGCTGGAAAGGCATTCACAGAAAACACATCTCAGACAGATGTAGATGCAAAGAAAGCCGAAATCAAAGCAAAGATTGCTGATATCCAGACACAGTTTACAATCACAGCAACAGCAGGTGAAGGCGGAAAGATTGCACCGGAAGCCACAACAACAGTTTATAAGGGAACATCCAAAGTATTCACGATCAATCCTGACAAGGGATACCATATTGAAAGTATTACAGTGGACGGAGAAAATGTAGAAACTATTGCAACAGAGTATGCTTTCGAAGATATTGTTGCAAATCATACAATTGAAGTAACATTTGCAAAAGATGAGCTTACAATTGCGAAAGAAAATCTGTTAGCAACAATTAATACAGCAAACAAAAAACTTGCAGAGACAGAGCAATACACACCGTCATCTTTGAAAGATCTTGAAGAAGCAGTCAAAGCAGCGCAGGCTATTTACGACGATCCAAATGCTGATCAGGATAAAGTAGATAAAGCAAAGGCAAATGTAGAGGCTAAGCTTGCAGCTCTGAAAGCGAAAGCAAAGAAAGATGCTCTGAACCTTGCAATTATAGCAGCAGAAGGCGATGCCGCATTAGTTGACAAATACACAGAAGAGTCTATCGAGAAGCTTCAGAAAGCAATCGATGAAGCAAAAGAAGTATTAGCTGATGAGAATGCATCACAGGAAGAAGTAGACGCAGCAGAGAAAGAAGTCCAGGCAGCACAGAAGGCTCTTGTTGAGAAAGAGACACCGAAGCCGGAAGCACCTGTTAAGAAGGATGAACTGAAAGCTGCAGTAGAAGATGCAACAAAGGTTGTAGGAGATACAGAGCAGTATACAGAAGAGTCCCTTGCAGCACTTCAGGCAGCGATTGATAAAGCCATTGCAGTACTGGATAACCCAGAAGCAACACAGGCTGAGATCGATGCAGCAGTGAAATCTGTAAAAGAAGCAAAAGAAGCTTTGAAAGTAAAAGAAGACAAGAAAGACGACAACAATAAGGGCGACGACAAGAAAGACGACAGCAATAATGGTGACGACAATAAAAAGGATGACAATAAGAAGGATGACAGCAACAGCGGAACATCCAACAATGGTTCATCTAATGGCGGATCATCCAACAAGAATACTACAAGCACTGTCAATAAGACATCAAAATCAAATGCAGTAAAAACAGGTGATGCAGCAAATGTAGCAGGTGTAGCAGGAGTTGCAATCCTCTGTCTGGCAACAGGAATTGTTGTTGTACTGATTAAAAGAAAGAGAATAAGATAAAATGATTGTAGTTATAAGTCTTATCATGATTCTATCATTTCTGCTAAGTGCAGTAGTTATTATGTGTTTATGTAAAGAATCGATAAACTGGCGTAATGAACAGTGCGGTTATGATTTAGAAGAAAGCATAGAACTGTAAAAAAAGAAAATTGGTATAAAAGAAATAACTAATCAGAGAAACCCAGGAGTAAAATTCTGGGTTTCTGATTAGTTATTTTATTAAAAACGTTTTCCTGTATTGAGAAGGTGTTGCA
>ERZ834694.2374-NODE-2374-length-13300-cov-3.143979_pt1 | contig 13300 bp, 9 predicted proteins | sample MGYA00519691_ERZ834694 | MGnify/ENA primary metagenome ERZ834694 (study PRJEB31850, sample SAMEA3708758) | human gut metagenome | biome: human gut; feature: human-associated habitat; material: faeces | place: China | collected 2014 ... | reverse complement strand
TAGTACGTCAATAATTAAGATGATTAATATAATTCTATTGTTGCTTTAGCTCCGTCGTTTCCCGGACTATTATTCTTTACAATACGATAATTAAACCGACAAGAAATAGAAAGATTCTTTATAATCTGTTCCACCCCCTGATTTTTAATTGTGCCGGTGAAACGACTATTTTGCAATTCGTCATTGATAATACGGAATGTCACGTGGTATTTTTTAGATAAGATATCAAGCGCTTCTTGAAGCGGACAATCTTCAAGAACAATTTTTCCGTCTTTCCATCCTATTTCTCTTTCTATATCAACTTCCTCCACTTTAGATTTCCCCGTTTCAGCATCATAAGAAATCTTTTGTCCCGGCTGTATCAACACAGCTCTTTCTTTTTTATCAGCCGTTCGGCTAATAAACTTAACCGCCCCGCTAACCAGTGTCGTACTTGCTCCTTGCCTGTTAGTCTTGACATTAAATTCTGTTCCCAACACTTCAACTTCAGCCTCTGAAACAGTATGAACAATGAAACGTTTACCATTTTGCTTACGCACCACGAAGTAGGCTTCTCCATCTAAATACACCCTGCGTTCCTTAGCAAAGTGAGTGGGATACTTTAGTTTCGCTTGAGAATTTAAATAAACCGTACTGCTGTCCGGCAAAAGCACAGTACAAACTTCACTGTCATTTCCGCGAGCTTCCATCCACACAATGGCATCATTTCCATCACTGTTATCTGAAAACCAATAAATAGTAGTCAGAATAAGAACGGGGAGAGCTAATATGGCAGCAACCTTTCCTATATATCGCCAAATGCGTTTGTGTTTCCGCCGTTCCACTTGTCTCCAGAAATTCTGTAACGCCTGCTGAGGGGATGCCTCTTTCGAGTTATGAAGCAGACGTGTAGCTACAAAGATCTGTGCCACTTGCTTAGCCATACGGCTATTGGCCTCGGAACTGCGTATCCACTCCTCTACTTTTTGTTTCTCTTCTTCGCTGACCTCTTTTTCAAAATAGCGGAGTAGCAAAGATTCATCTATCATTTTCTGTTCTTGCATAATTGACATCGTAAACGTTTTATTACCCGCCTACATATACAATACACAGAAACCGGAGGATGTACTAAACAAAAAATGATTTTTTTATTGCTGTTCGATAAAAAACTTAGCAGATGAAAAAAAGAAGGGAGGGAGATTATAACATAAAACCGTAAATAACCAATATGGGAAGATAATCTTTCAATCTCTCCCGCAGAATTTTGAGAGACTGCTGAATGCGGTAATCAACAGTCTTAATGGACACTTGCAATGCTTCGGCTATCTCTTGACGGGTTTTGTTTTGAAAGCGATGCATAGCGAAAGCCTGATGGTAGGAAGGCGGTAATTCGTCAATAGCCTCTTGGATAAGTGATTGCAGTTCATTGACAACGGATAAATCTATAAACTCATAAAAAGCATCCTGCTCTTGCTCAAACCACGATGATTCTTCAAGCATTTCCTTTTCTTGTCTCCGAAGTATATTAAAGCACCTACGTTTGACAGAAGTAATCAGATATTGTCGTAAAGAAGAGGAAGTAGTATCCGGCACAAAAGTCGTCCTGTTTTCCCATAGCCACATCATCAATTCCTGTAACACTTCTTTGGCGTCTTCTGCTGACACATAATAACGGCCATACCCATATAATAAGGTATAGTACTTCATAAAAAAGTCATCGAAGGCTTTCTTATCTCCTCTACTGATAGAATGCCATAGCACTATATCCTCATCTACCGTCAGGTTTATATCAGGTTTTATCGACATTGCTTGGTCATTTTGAAACGATCCAGATTACAATTATTTATAATTTGCAAATATACACTTCTTTTTTAAGCAAACATCAAATATCGTTAATTTAATCAATAAAAATATATACTAAAAAGATGCAAATCTATTACATTCATATCTGCATCATTTACTTTTCATTATAAATCTCCCATAAAGGACATCTCATTCCATAACAAAAAAGAAAAAAGCAGACTCTTCTCATTAAAACAATCTCTTCGTTTTTAATAAACTATTGAAGAGTTTATTATAAACGGTATCCAAGTTTATTATAAACTATAAATTCCGAAATCAAGGATAGAAATATGATTTTTTGCAACAAAAAAGGCTACAAACCCTATAAAGATTCGCAGCCTTTAGTTTATACGCCCCCCCTCACAGCTTAACTACTGCAAGAAACTACTATTATATTGTTATAATATTGCACTATTTTATTTTTCATTATTTTTAAATTTTTCCTTTATCCATTGATAGTTGGATCTACAAATATACAAAATCAAAAAGGCTTTGTCAAGAGTTTACTGCCCATAAGACGTTTTTTTTGCAATCCATTGCGACAAATTTTATTCTTGTCGCAATGAGATTCTCTCATAACGGAGAGAATACTTTGAAAATATCATAACCGGATTATAACTTTATAATCCTATCTATTATTAACCGCCTGCGTTAACTGTTTCAAGGCCTGTTCTAATGTAGCACGCGGACAAGCAATATTCAATCGCATAAAACCTTCGCCTTCTTTGCCAAAGGTAGTGCCCTCATTCAGAGCCAGATGAGCATCTTCCACAAACAGACGATTCAGTTCTTCCCGGTTCAATCCTAATTCGCGGCAATCAAGAAAGATTAGATAAGAAGCTTGCGGACGGATCATCTTGATAGTGGGAACCTGTTCTTTCAGATAGTGTTCGGTGTAATCAATGTTTCCCTGTATATAGGCAATGACCTGGTCCAGCCATTCTGTTCCGTGACTGTAAGCGGCAGCCACACTAAGATAAGCAAACAAATGCCCTTCACTGAACTCGCTTGCTTCCATATAGGTCTGAAAACGGTGACGAAGTTCGTCATTCTCAATAATTGCATAAGAACTTGCCAGCCCCGGCATATTGAATGCTTTACTCGGAGACATAAAGACAAGTGAGTTCATCCGTGCTTTTTCTGAAATCAAAGCAAAGGTGGAATGCTTGTAAGGAGGTAAGGTCAAATCGGCATGAATCTCGTCAGAAATAACCAATGTGCCGCTTTCATAACAGATATCAGCGATTTGAGAAAGTTCCTCTTTCGTCCATACACGTCCGCCCGGGTTATGAGGATTGCTCAAAACCAACAGTTTACATCCTTGCACATCTTTGCGGAAACGGTTGAAGTCTATATGATACTGGCCATCTTTCAATATCAGCGGACTGAACACGACTTCGCGCTCATTCTTCTGTGTTACCAGAAAGAAAGGATGATAAACAGGAGGCATGACCATTACTTTATCTCCTTTCTCCGTGAAACAATGGATGGCAAAAGCCAATCCACGCACAATGCCGGGAGTAAATGTCAGCATATCTTCGCTAATCGTCCACCCGTGGCGTTCTTTCAGCCAGTTAATGATAGACTCCGCCCATTCCTTGCAGGCAAAAGTATATCCGAGCACTTCGTGTTCCAAACGTTTCTTCAAAGCATCTATCACAAAAGGAGCCGTACGGAAATCCATATCGGCCACCCACATCGGAATCAGGTCATTGCGTCCCCAACGACCTTCCACGGCATCCCATTTTACGGAATCCGTACCGTTACGGTTTATTATTTCATCAAAATTATAGTTCATACTGCATGATGTTTTTTTATATTATGTGAAACAGAAGTAGCATATTTATAATTAATACTGATTATTAATCACTTACATAGAATTAAATCAGAACTTAACCCATTTTGCTAACCGGGAACAAAAATAGAGATTTCCATTGAATTGTATAGTTCGAAAAAGGGAAAAATTATTATTCATTACACTTTCTATTCCACCCAAGTTAACAAACTGATAACGGAAAATATAGAAGAAATAACCAATGTAAAAATCTCCTTTATTGACTATTACGAACAATAAAGGAGATTTACCTAGAAATTAAAGTTCTTTCTTACTGAAAAGTAGGCATTTTGAATCTGTATAATAATCCACCTACCATGGAAGTTACACGGTCAGGTCTTCCCTGTTCGGAGCCATCGTATGTATCGGTACGGATACCGATTTTAGGTTCGGCGTACAGATACAAAGAAGAAGCCACCTTCAGTTTTACCTGCACACCAGCATCCAGTCCCGGCACTGCTCGGAACTTACCATAACGGCGTACCAGTCCGGCCGTAACTCCCACAAAAGGAACAACATCTATCACATGATTGGGGCTGTATCCTTTTGCCAATGTGGCCAGACTTATCATATAATCCATACCCAAACCAGCATAATGGAGATTCATCTTTGACGACGTTTTGGCCTTGTACATAATTGTTCCATTTGCCCGCCATGCAGATAACGGAGTGTACCATTTACCAATGCTTCCCTTTGCTTCTACACCTGCATTCTTCACCAAGTCTTTGTTGGCTACAAGCAAGCTACCCAATCCAAGTGCACCGGAAATGAAGTAACGCTTGTCATCCAGACCAAACACGCTACGATTGGCTGTTTTTGAATAAGGAACAAAGAGATAGTGAAAACCTGCATTGACTCCTACCATCACGTCTTTCTGCATAAAGCCCAGATTACCTTCAATAAATTTATCTCCATAAAAGCGAATCTGCGGTTCAATGTACAAACCGAGAAAATCATTCACATGCCATAATCCCTGTATGCTTGCATTAACACCCGGTTGGAATTTATGGTCTGATTTGGAAGTATAAGCAAGGTTGATACCTACCGAACCTATTAAATCAAAGATACGATCGGGATTGTATCCACTCATGGTAGACATTATGCCCCACAAGTAATCAAGACTGCCACTGACGCTGGCATGTCTAAGTTTGCCCGCTTTAACACTTCCTGGAACTACATAGTTCGTAAAAAATCCACCTGTACCCACGAGGCGCAAACCGGAATAAGGGCTCAACCACTTACCTATAGAAACAGAAGCCTGCGGACCTAAAGAACCAAGGTTTTCAAGGTTCGTCTTATTCAAGAACATTTGCACACCAATTCCCGAAGTCATAAACAGATTGTCTGCGATGTGATTGCTTGAGAATCTGTTCTTCGGACGTGCCGCACGGTCAATCGTATGATAAGTCAAGCCAAAATTCAACTCTCTGAGCTGATCTGTATTGCGACCTACTCCGCGACCTCCTGCATATCTCTTACTATACACATTGAGGCGAGGTTCTATAAATAAATCCACAGAACGGTTGATACGGAAACTTCCCTGCACACCGACTCCTATTCCCGGAGCATACTTGGCGGTTTTATCCACTCCTTTCGTACCTGCCAGATTAACTCCGGCAATACCGATCAGACTAAATATTCTGTCTTCATCATATCCCCAAAGAACATTATTGATATTCAACAGATAGTCAGCATGCAGATCGACATGTTTAAAGTAACCGCTTGCGCTGCCCGAAGGGGTGTCCGAAATCCCAACTGTCCCGGACAAACGCAGACCGGAAGAAGGACTGAACCATTTACCGATTCCGGCAGAGAACTGGGGACCTAATCCTTTAATCGTATTCTTGATTCCCGGAACTTTCAGTGTACTGATACCACCAGATAAAGAGATAAACATATGATTCAGGAAGGAGCTATTATCGAAACCATCGAAATGTATCTTAGTTCCCATTGGAGCACCAGGCATATAGGTCAGACCTACCAGAACTGAACCAGCCATTTTATAGTTTCTCCAATTTTCCGTATACGCAAAACTGTCATTATACCATCCGATCCGTGGCTCTACAAACAAATCCAATGTAGAAGAAAGACGTACATTTCCCTGTAAACCGAGATGAGCACCATAATAAAGCTGACCGCCACCTTTCAAATCCGGATACTTTTCGGAACGATCGCTATTGTCACCCACCTTAGAATAACCGGCTTCTATACCTGCAATCCCTACTAACTCAAAACAACGGTTTGCATTGTATCCGTATGCCAGGGAGGACATATTCAACAGATAGTCCAGGCTGCCGCCACCCATTTTTATTTTAGAATCGTAGATACTCGACGGCAGATAACCTAAATTCACCCCTATCCGAAGTCCATGGACCGGAGTAATCCACTTTCCCATAAAGAGATGGGCGGTCATTCCCATTCCATCCTGACTATCTCCACTTGTTAACAAGCTGTATGGCCCTATTCCGGCAGAGAAAAAGAGATGTTCATTGAATTTATTGCTCTCGAACTTTTCATTTGCAGGCCGTTTCTGTAACATATATTGCAATGCACCATAATCCTGTGCCTGTAAGGTAACAGCAAGCATCAGGAAGATTGCCACTGCTACATATTTATTGTTGATTCTGAAGATATTCATCGTTTACTCTTGTTGTATATATCATTATTTAATTTTCTGCTCTTCTGGCAGCAAGTCAATAATATCACCATCCACCTTCGCTACTTCCAATAAGGAAGGATCAAGTTCAAGGGCCTTCTCAATGCTCATAATCGCATCACCTATTTTCTCCAGGCGGTTGGCGGCAATCGCTTTTATATAATATTCGCGGGCGGTCTCTACCTCCATGGTGGAAATCTTATCCCATGCCTCCTGATTTTTCTTCATTGCCAATAGCATCACCACCTCATTGAAAGGACTAGTAGCCGCCACCTTCTCGAAAGCATCATTATAATAACCGGCCAATGCTTGAACGATGGCCTGCAAATCTTCAGAAACCGCTTCTTCGGGAACCAACGTCAAGACTGAATCTGCTTTTGTATATTTGCCTTCATGCAGCAAGGCAATAGCCTGATTGGATAATAACTCCACCGGTGCCGATTTACTGACAAACGGTTCGAGAATATTTGAATCCGGAGTATCTTTCTGTATCGTTACTACTGCCAGTTCATTGGCTGCATACGTAAAGTTATCATAAAGTTCAAGAGCTTCCCTACAATACTTTTCCCTTTCGTCGGGAGTTTTTGCTGTCGTAATCATACGGTAATATTCGAAACGGGTAAGTTCCTTCGGATTCTTTCTGTAAAGTTCTCTAATCTCGTAGTCCGTTAAAGAGCGGAAAATTGAATAACCATAGGTATATTGCACCTTTCTCAATTTAGGCAAATAAGTAGCCGCAAGTTCCTTGTAGAAAGGTTTCGATTTCAAGACCCCATTCAATCGGTGAGGAGTAGCTGCGTATTGTTTGATTAAATCCTCTACTTCTTTAGCCAGTTCCGGCTTGGAGTTTTTTTTCAGCAATTCTGCTACCTCCTTCCAGGAGGCAACCGATGCATCCGATTTCACCTCCAACAGTTTACGTGTTTCCGGGTCCAGTTGTGCCAGTATACGTCCCAGGGCTTTATCCGTACGCAATTTTGCCAGACGAAGATTCGTCTCGTAAGAACCGTCCGGCGAAGCCACCCCCGTTATATGAAAACTCTTCAAAGAGGCATCCGGGTTCGTCTCAATACTACGTAATTCCTGATTCAACCGGTTCAGTTCCACCTGATTCTGTGGATTCTTATCATCCAGGTCGGCTTTACCTACCAGGAAGGTTAAGTTTACCTCACCTTTCGTATCCCGCAACTGCATCACAGGTTTCGGAAGATATTTCTCATCCGTCAGGCTGAAAGCGGAGAATTTATACTCCAAAAAACGAAGTGGGTTGACCGTTCCGCGTGCAATGGAGAAAGAGTCACGATAAATGATATTCCTGTAATTCTCCATTGCCAAATGCACATCTGCACGGTAGTCATGTTGCAGATATTCTATATAGATAGAATCATGGTAAGCAATAATATCCCCCTTGCGTGAAGAAGTCGTTTTCACACGGATGTAATCATGTAAAGGGTCTTTATCTATATCATAATCGTACATTCGATTTTGCGTTGTATTATAAGTATCCCCGTCGAATACAACAGGACGCATCAACAGACGCTTTTTCAGTGTCACATCATAAATGGAAGGCTGCAATACCAAGCGACGATGCGAGTTAAACATCTCCTTAGGCACCGGGACACGGGTTTTCAGATGGAAATAATTACCCTTGATTTCGATGTCCGTAGGTTCCGGAATCACTTTGTCCTTCACTTTGGAAGTAATCGTTACTTCGTTCAGCTCGATGACGGCATCTTTCAATACTACATTCAAAATTTGCTTTCCTGCCACCTTCACTGTTTTGTCTTCATAACCGACACATGTAAACTTCAACGAGCCGTTTTTCTCAACTAAGACACTGTAACGGCCATCCTCGTCGGACATTTCTATACGTTCGTCATTGACCGGATTCAGCACATTCACATTCGGAACACTTTTTCCCTGCGGGTTTGTGATATGCCCCTGCACACGGATCCGTTGGGCGGATACATTCATGCCGACGAACATCATCGCCACGAGAAGTATACCTGTTAATCTATCACGTTTCAAATTGATTTTCATTCTCTTTTCTGACTAGCTAATGTTCGTTATCGAATAATATACACAAAGGATACCCCCAGTTTAACAGGTGCAATGGTGGTCTTACTATCGTTGACCGCATCCGGTTTCGGAATACCCTTATCATACTTGAACTGACGGTAACGCAACACACCCACTCCGGCAGTTGCTTCGATATTCCAATGATCGCCCAGCACCCATACATATCCATAGGTCAAACCGGCGGCGTATGCATCACCTTTGTGATGCACATCTTTTACCATCATATTAAAATTATTCACGAAAGCGGTGATTCCAAGAAAATGACTCACCATCGGACGATTTAGCCAGTAACGAACTTCAGGCTGAAAATGCGTGAAAGTCGTTTTAAAGTTGTCTGTACTGATTGGATTCGCAGCAATCCCTATGTTCAAGGAGACATGACTACCCAATACAAATTCTGCTTCTACATTCGGACTGGCGGTCAGCCAACCCAATGCATTTGTCTTCACAGCCACCCGTTGTGCGTGCACATGTACACCACAACATAATAACAGAAATGATAACGCAGCTATTACCCTGCGACCATTTCTCATCACATATACCATCATTTATTTCCCACTAAATATTTCCCACTAAATATTTACCCACAAAAAAAGGGCTTACTGTCCATTTTATATACTACTTGGACAGAAAGCCACAAAATTAGAAAAAATATAGTATTAAAAACGTTTAAACACGCTTTTTTTGTTTTTTATTGCAACAATTTCCATCTTAGACCAGCATATACCATACTACAGATAAAATAAACTACAGTATAATAGATTGTAGTCGCTCTCTTTGTATCCGGATTAAACAGATTAAAATCCGGTCTAAAATCAAAAAAAATATTTACTCATAATTCAGCATAATGATTAATTTTCAGGGTTAATTATTATGGTTATTTTTCAGGATTAAAGGTGACGCACCCTAAACAAACAACTGATTATCAGAATTATACATAAAATACCTGGTTATATTTTAACTTTTGGAATAAAAGTAGTACATTTGTACTCAATTCAAAAAGGAATTTATGACGAAAGCTCTATTTTTTGACATAGACGGAACGCTGGTCAGTTTTGAAACTCACCGTATCCCGCCTTCTACCATTGAGGCATTGGAGGCAGCCCACGCAAAAGGGCTCAAGATATTTATCGCTACCGGACGCCCGAAAGCCATTATCAACAACCTTTCCGAATTGCAAGACAGAAATCTCATTGATGGATATATAACCATGAACGGAGCCTATTGTTTTGTCGGAGAACAAGTTATTTACAAAAGCGCTATTCCACAGGAGGAAGTAAAAGCAATGGCTGCTTTCTGCGAGAAAAAAGGAGTACCGTGTATCTTTGTGGAGGAACACAACATATCCGTTTGCCAGCCTAACGACATGGTAAAAAAGATATTCTATGATTTCCTGCACGTGAATGTTATTCCGACTGTTTCGTTCGAGGAAGCAACAAGCAAGGAGGTGATCCAGATGACACCTTTCATCACGGAAGAAGAAGAAAAGGAGATCCGTCCGTCTATCCCTACTTGTGAAGTAGGGCGTTGGTTCCCGGCATTTGCCGATATTACGGCCAAAGGGGATACCAAGCAGAAAGGCATTGACGAAATCATCCGTTACTTCGATATGAAACTGGAAGAGACTATGGCATTCGGTGACGGAGGCAATGACATCAGTATGCTTCGCCATGCTGCTATCGGAATTGCCATGGGACAAGCCAAAGAGGATGTGAAAGCCGCTGCCGATTATGTGACAGCTCCCATCGACGAGGATGGCATCAGCAAGGCAATGAAGCATTTTGGTATTATTTGAGACAAGCAAATACGAAGATGAGCGTAGACACTAACAATGCTGCATTTCAGGATGCACTGAATCTGATTCAGTACACCCGACAGTCGGTCTTTCTGACCGGGAAAGCGGGTACGGGAAAATCTACATTTCTGCGTTATGTCTGCGAGCATACCAAAAAGAAATATGTTGTACTTCCTCCGGAATTGCTGCAATCAATGCCGGAGGAAGTACGATGCATAGTTTCTTCAAACTCCCTTTTTATCCGCTATTGCCGGACGATCCAAATTTAAGTCTGCAACGCGGCCGTATCCATGAGTTCTTCAAATATACGAAGCCGCACCGCAAGTTATTGGAACAGATAGAACTGGTCATCATTGACGAAATTTCCATGGTACGGGCGGATATCATTGATGCAATCGACCGCATCTTACGGGTATATTCTCATAATCTGCGCGAACCTTTCGGCGGAAAACAGTTACTATTGGTAGGCGACGTTTTCCAATTGGAACCTGTCGTGAAGAATGATGAACGGGAAATACTGAACCGTTTCTATCCTACTCCTTACTTTTTCTCAGCAAGAGTATTCGGTCAGATAGATTTAGTTTCTATCGAACTGCAAAAGGTTTACCGGCAGACTGATCCGGTTTTTGTCGGTGTACTTGACCACATTCGTACTAATACTGCCGGAGCAGCCGACCTCCAACTGTTGAATACCCGATATGGAAGCCAGATTGAAGAATCAGAAGCGGATATGTATATCACGCTTGCTACCCGAAGAGATACGGTAGATTCAATCAACGAAAAAAAACTGGCCGAGCTTCCGGGAGAATCGATTACTTTTGAAGGAGTTATCGAAGGAGATTTTCCCGAAAGCAGTTTACCCACCTCACAAGAGCTAGTGCTAAAACCCGGTGCACAAATTATCTTTATCAAGAATGACTTTGACCGTCGTTGGGTAAATGGCACTATTGGCGTCATTGCCGGTATTGATGAAGAAGAAGAAACGATATACGTTATCACTGATGACGGGAAAGAATGTGACGTTAAACGGGATTCATGGCGCAATATCCGTTATCGCTACAACGAAAAAACGAAAGAGATCGAGGAAGAAGTATTAGGTAGTTTCACTCAATATCCTATCCGGTTGGCTTGGGCAATTACAGTTCATAAGAGCCAGGGCCTGACTTTCAGCCGGGTGGTAATCGACTTCACTGGAGGAGTATTTGCCGGTGGACAAGCGTATGTCGCACTCAGCCGTTGTACTTCTCTGGATGGTATCCAACTCAAAAAGCCTATTAACCGGGCAGATATTTTCGTCCGTCCGGAAATCGTCAACTTCGCCGGACGATTTAATAACCGGCAAGCTATTGACAAGGCATTGAAACAGGCACAGGCCGATGTGCAATATGCCGCAGCCGCCCGCGCTTTCAATAAAGGTGATATGGAGGAATGTCTGGAACAATTCTTCCGTGCCATCCATTCCCGCTATGATATTGAAAAACCTGTTCCCCGCCGCCTGATTCGCCGAAAACTCGGCATTATCAACACCCTGAAAGAACAGAATAAAAAGCTCAAGGAACAGATGCGGGAACAACAGGAACGCCTACGCCAATACGCCCATGAGTATCTGTTAATGGGAAACGAATGTATCACCCAAGCACATGATATACGTGCTGCCCTTGCCAACTACGATAAAGCGCTCAGCCTCGATCCAAACTACATAGACGCATGGATACGTAAAGGAATTACTTTATTCAATAATAAAGATTATTTCGACGCTGAAAATTGCTTTAATACCGCAGTAAACCTTCATCCGGCAAATTTTAAAGCTGTCTATAACCGGGGAAAACTCCGGTTGAAAACAGAAAACACAGAAGGTGCAATCGCCGATCTGGATAAGGCTACAAGTCTGAAACCGGAACACGCCGGTGCACACGAACTTTTTGGAGACGCTTTGCTGAAAGCCGGAAAGGAAGTGGAAGCTGCGTTACAATGGAGAATTGCAGAGGAACTGAAGAAAAAGAAAAAACAATAAATATATACAAAAGGGAGGAAACGGGAACCGCCCGTTTTTCCCTCACTGACCAATACACTGTTCCTCACCGAGAAAGAGACCGTTGCTCACCGAAGAACGAATCTCCTCCACTACAACCCTTGAAGAGCCATTGCCTCAACCACTCCCTGCCATAATTCCGTGCTTTGGATTCCCCTAATTTTAAAATAAGAATCCCTAAAAAAATCTCTTTTATCCCTTATTATCAAAAAGTTTTATTAGTTTTGTTCCTTACATATTATCAGACTCTTAAAATAGAAGCAAATGAAAAAAGGTTTGAAAATCGCAGCTATCACCGTAGGAGTAATTATCATTCTAATGCTCCTTCTTCCTTTCGCCTTCCAAGGTAAGATAGCCGATATTGTAAAAACAGAAGGCAACAAGATGCTCAATGCGCAATTTGACTTTAAGAAACTTAACATTAGCCTGTTCCGCAACTTTCCACAGGCTTCTGTCACTCTCGAAGATTTCTGGCTAAAAGGCACTGGTGAATTTGCCAATGATACCCTTGTACAAGCCGGAGAAGTTACCGCCGCCATCAACTTATTCTCTCTTTTCGGAGATAGCGGTTACGATATTTCCAAAATATTCATCGAAGACACAAAGCTGCATGCCATTGTGTTGCCGGACGGACGTGCCAACTGGAACATTATGGAGCCGGATACGACAGCCGCTGCCGAGACTCCCGCTGCAGAAGAAGAATCTTCCCCTTTCAAAGTGAAACTCCAACGTTTCGTCATAAAAAACATGAATCTGATTTATGATGACCAACAAGGAAAGATGTATGCTGACATCCAAGACTTTAACGCAACCTGCGCCGGAGACTTAGGCAGTGAACGCACCACACTGAAACTGGAAGCGGAAACAAAATCCCTGACTTACAAGATGAACGGGATTCCTTTCTTGGCGAATGCCAACATCTCCGCTGAAATGGATGTGGACGCCGATCTGGCCAATAACAAGTACACATTAAAGGATAACACCATTCGCCTCAACGCTATTCAGGCAGGTATTGACGGCTGGGTAGCCTTGAAAGACCCGGCTATCGATATGGACTTGAAACTTAACACGAATGATATAGGC
>ERZ834694.2351-NODE-2351-length-13441-cov-4.796952_pt1 | contig 13441 bp, 10 predicted proteins | sample MGYA00519691_ERZ834694 | MGnify/ENA primary metagenome ERZ834694 (study PRJEB31850, sample SAMEA3708758) | human gut metagenome | biome: human gut; feature: human-associated habitat; material: faeces | place: China | collected 2014 ... | reverse complement strand
TACGACATCATTGCCGAGGCCTTTGAGAAGTGCCGCAAGGGCCGCCTGTATATTCTGGACGAGATCATCAAGCCGGTGATTGCAGAGCCTCGCCATGAGCTGAGCCGCTACGCACCCAAGATGTTCAGCATGATGATCCCCACCGATAAGATCAAGGACGTGATCGGTAAGGGCGGCAAGGTCATTCAGGACATCTGCGCTACCTGCAACTGCAAGATCGACGTGCAGGAGGACGGCCATGTGTTCGTCTCTGCTGTGGATCAGGAGGACGCAAAGCGCGCCATCTTTACCATCAAGACCATTGTGGAGGACCCCGAGATCGGTGCCATCTACAAGGGAAAAGTGACCCGCCTGATGAACTTTGGTGCCTTCGTTGAGATCGCACCGGGCAAGGAAGGTCTGGTGCACATCTCCAAGCTGGACACCAAGCGTGTGGAGCGCGTGGAGGATGTGGTGGCCGTGGGCGATGCCATCGTGGTCAAGGTGACGGACATCGACCAGCAGGGCCGCATCAACCTGAGCCGCCGCGATGCCATTCTGGCGCTGGAAGCCAAGCGCGCCGAGCAGCAGGCACAGCAGCAGTAAACCCTGACTGCATAAAAGAAACCGAAAAAGAAGACCCGATGCAGATGCATCGGGTCCTCTTTGTTGTATCAGAAGGAAATTATACTGCGCGGTATTTGCGATCCAGCGCCCAGCCGAATGCAAACAGCACCACACCGCTGACAGCCAGCACCGGCACGGGCCAGTTCAGCTGACCGGTCTGCGGCAGACCGCTCATTGCCGGGTTATCCGGGTGGCCCGGCAGAACGGGGCTGTCTGGATTACCGGGTGCTACCGGATGATCCGGATGGCCCGGGGCCACGGGATTGTCCGGATGGCCCGGAGCCACGGGATTGTCCGGATTACCGGGAGAGACCGGGTTATCCGGGTTGTCCGGCGGGGTAGGCGTATCAGGATAATCGGGCGTAGGCGGCGTGTCCGGCTTGGTGGGGGTGTAAGCACCCACCTTGGGGCTGGCATCCACCGTATAATTCCACTTGCCATCCTCCGCCATGGGCAGAGAGACAAGGAACGGATTGATCGGCTCATAGCCCTTGGAAGCCTCGGTCTGCACGATCAGATACAGGCCCAGCTCCAGACCACGGAAGGTCACGTTGCCGTCCGCATCAATGGTCTTTGTGGTGCCCTCGGCGCTTTGGGGCAGATACTCCTGTAGCTGGGCCGCAAGGGTGCTGTCGGTCAAATCACCCAGCGCAATGCCGCAGCCGTAGAAATCGCCGCAGTATTCGTAGCTCAGGTTGCCGTTTTGGCGCTTTACCTCGGCCACACGGTACAAAGTGAGCTTGCCGCCGCTCAGCGCCTTATCGTTGGCGCTGTCGTACAGCGTAACGAGGATGGTGCCGGTAGTGGGATTGCCGCTGCTGTCCACCAGCTTGATGTTTGCGCTGGTGGCAAGGGCAGGCAGCGCACTTGTTACCAGAAGGCACAGCACCAAAAGCAGGGCCGCAGCGTGCTTTTTGAGATCAGTGCGTTTCATGTTTTTCACCTCTTGTAGATTTGCGTTTGCGGTTGGAGAACAGCAGCCAGAGCAGCAGCACCAGCAGCAGGGGCAGTGCCATGATGGGAGCTGTGATGATCGGTTCGATCTTGATGGCATCGGCTGTTACACGGATGTGCTTGAGCTTGTCCGGCGTTTCGATGCGCCGTCCCCGCACCAGAAGGCGGTGGGAGTTGATGCCGTAGGGGGTGCAGGTCATCAGGGTGACGTAGTCCTTGCCGTCCACCACCTTGAGGTTGTCCGTCTCGGTGGGCAGTACAATGGAGATCTGGTCCACCTCATAGGTCAGCACCCGGTCCAGCACCGTGATGGTGAAGGTGTCGCCCACTTCCAGCTGGTCCAGATTGGTGAACAGCTTGGCGCTGGGCAGGCCGCGGTGAGCCGAAATGACCGCGTGGGTGCTGCCGCCGCCCACCGGCAGGCTGGTGCCCTCCAAGTGGCCTGCGGCGATCTGCAGCACGCCATCGCTGGTGCCGTGGTAGATGGGCAGCTCCACACCGATCTTTTCAATGGTGATGTAGCCCATAATGCCGGTGCCGGTGACATCCAGCGTGGCGTTGTAGCTGGTGAACCGGTCGGCATGGAACAGCGCGTCCGGGTCGGCGGCGATCTGCGCATTGAACGCATCTGCCGCCTCGAAATAGGCGCTGTAGTCGGCATCGGTCAGATTGTCCACATCCTCGGCATAGGTGGCCACAGCACGGGACTGATGCAGCTGGTTGACGTAATCGCTGAGGGTGGGGTATAACATCACGGATAGACCCACGAAAAAGACGAGGATCAGGATGATGGTGCTTTTGTTCTTTTTCATGGGCTACTCCCTAATGTTATAAGGATAGGAGCGGGGGCCTTGCGGCCCCTTTGCTCCGGGTTCTTGGGGGAAATGGAGCTTACTTGTTCTCCATGCGCTTCTTGGTGACCAGCAGAACGATGGCCGCAACCATCAGGCCGCCGCCGACCACATAGAACAGGGTAGTGCCGATGCCGCCGGTGGAGGGCAGGGTAATGCCGCCGGCTTTGTTGTTGATGATGGTGGTGTACAGTTTGGAGCTTTCAAGATTAACTCTGTTTCCGTCGTGCGTTGCAGAAATGACGATTGTAGTATCGGGACAGGCACTGTAACCGGCAGGAGGGGTGGTCTCCCTCAGGTAGTAGGTGCCAGCGTCCAGACCCTTGACATTGAACTGACCATTAGCGGCGGATTTCATTTCAACAGCTTCTTTACCGGTTGCGTTCTTGATGGGGTAGTAGAATTCGCCGTCTTGGTAGAGCTTCACTTCATTCTTACAATCCGCATCGCTGTACAGCTGGAAGACAGCGCCCGGCAGCGGAGTACCGTTTTCCGTCTCTGCACGCTTGGTGTTGTTCAGCTGGTAGGTGTACACATAGACTTCGCTTTCGGGAGTGGGAGTGTAGCCCCAGTATTCGCCGTCGGGTCTGGGGTTATTAGAGTACTGGAGCCGTACGCTGTTTTTGTTCTCGGCAGAGCCATTGACAGCGGCATTTTCGTTCAGGTGTGCAGTGTAGGTGACCGTAATCGTAGCGCCGTTATTCAAATTGAACTCTGGATCTTTAACACAGGTTTTGACATCAGGAATGCTTACCACAAAAGAGTTATCATTTTTAAGTTGGCTATCATCAACTTCATACATCGAAGAATCGTTGGTGATATCATAGGTGTGGCCATCGGAATTAATGACTACACTATCGAGTCTGTCATAAGTAATGCCATTGGACAAGGTATCATTGAAGCGAACAGTGTACTCGTTATAGTAATCGTAAGCACGGCCATTGTTTTCGCTTTCGGGCAAGGTAGCGATCAGCTGGAACTGGAACTCTTCGTTGATCGCATGGTCAGCGGAACTGCCCCAACCGTTATTGTCACCCCAAGAGCTATTATCGTCGTTGTCGTAGACTTTCTTCTCAACAGTGGGCTTTACAACCTTAGGCGTAATTTGAACGTGATAGTTTGCTTGGTTAACCTTCAGCAGGAAGGAATTGTAGGCATGATAGGAATCGTTATTAGCGTCACTGCTAAAGGAGGAAGTATCAACGATCAGATAATAACCTGCCTCTTCAAGTTTGAAGCCATTGGTGTGACCACCTTGAAGGACGGGTGTCGAGTTTCCATCCGAGTAGACATAGTTGCATACACAACGCGCAAAAGCGATGCTGTTATTATCGGAATCACTCCATTGGCTGATAACCGCAGCAGCTTCCTGAGGAGTGAAACTAGTTTCAAACTCACCGCCGATGGTAGAATCTTTCGTCAACTGCGCCAGAAACTCGTTAGGATGAGCGATGCTGCTGCCCCACCCAACGTTGGAAATCTTAAAGCCATCAGTATCATTACCCGTAACATCACCCTTGAAGATCTGGAAAGCGTCGTAACAGTGGTTTTTGCCGAGGTCCTCCTCAGTGTCGTATGCAAACGCCGGGATCGCCATGGCACACAGCATGGCAACTGCCAGCAGTGCGGCCAGCAGCTTTTTGATTACTTTCTTCATCATGATTTGCGAAAGTCTCCTTTCAAGTTTTTCTGATTCCTATTTTCAGGGTCTGCTTCCGGCGCAGAATCAATTTTGCCGCCGTGTCAGGAAGGATGCAGGCTTTTTAACGTGCCCCCCTTTCGCGTCTGCGCTTTCTGCAAACCCCGCACACCAGAGCGGCAAGCATCAGTGCGCCGCCACCTGCTGTATACAGTTTGGTACCGGCCCCGCCGGTAGAGGGAAGTTCGTAGTCGGACGGATCGGCCTGACTGGTGATCACAAGGCTGTCGGTTTTTACCGACTTTTCGGCATCATCGCTGATGGGCGTATCCAGAATCCTGATGTTATTGATTACTCCGTCAACAGCCGTTTCGCCAACGTCCTTCAGCTTGACGGTGTAGCGGATAGAATAGGTGCCTGCGGCAATGGGGGAACCGGCAGAACCCAAGGTGATCTTGCGCTCACCATTATCATTTTCCCAAGTGATTCTGAGCGTTGTATTGCCGTTTTCCATGCTGAGCTGGAGCGAGTCTTCGACATATTCGGCGGTTACGCCGGTGGGCAGGGTCATGCTGTCCGCAAGCGTCAGCGGGCCGGCCTGTTCGTTCTTGACCACAAGCGTAACAGTGTAATCCAGGTAGGCATCGCTGCCATTGTAGCGCGGGTCCTTCACGCTCTGGTTAAGGTCATAGTTCTTATCGTCTTTTTTATCCTCATCGGGGGTTTCATCCGGGTTGATGGTGATATCAAGGGCGTAATCTTTGTTGACCTCGATCTGATTAAAGCCGCTGCTGGTGACCTCGCTCTGGTTCCACTGGAAATTGAAGGAAACGTTGCTGGTGACCTTGGCATCGGAAGTATCCGCGCCTGCGTCTTCCGCTTCTTTCTGCTTGATATAGTTTTGGTCGTACCGCAGCACGGCGTACCAGCAGCCGTCATTCCCCTTGAGCAGCTGGTAGCTGCCGCAGGTGTCATAATTGCCGGTATCTTCCAGTTTGCCGGAGATAAGCTCATCGTTCAGCACATCAAAGCTCTTGGGCAGCTTAACATGGACACAGTAGTCATTGTCCTGGATCGCTTGGGCCGGGATATCTGTGACGGTAAGGCTGCTGTGCAGAAGCTCCGAAATGGTGGTGACATTGGTATCCTCGTATTCAGTGCCATTCTTGCGCTGCACCTCCAGAGCAGTGAGGTAATCCAGTGCATCCAGACCTTTGATGGTGGTAATGGCACCCGCGTCATCTTCGACTTTGAAATCCGGCGTAGCAACGCCATAATCGGCCTGCTGCGCATTTGCCACAGACACCAGCGTTGTCACCTGCGAAGCATTCAGCGTGACTTCAGCCACCTTGCCATCCACATCGCCGGAGATCACGGTCAGGGTGCCGAAATCTTTGTCCACATCGCTCACGATGCCAACGGTGCTGGCATCCACGGTGTATTCCTCAATGTGGGGCGCGGTGTCGGTGGTGGCCGCAGCATCCATGGAGAGCAGGGCAATGTCGGCATCGGCGGAATCATCCTGCACCTGCAGCGGCTGGCTTTCCGCGGCCACAGCCTTGGTCACGGTGCCATTGTAAATGACGATATCACCGGGCATTGCGGCATCAGACTGCAGATCACCGTCAAAATCCATGGCATAGCCGCTGCCGGTCTCTTCGTTGTACAGCGCGCTGCGCAGCTGGCTGTGCAAAGACAGCACGCTGGAAACCTGCGGGATAGCGCTCTGGGGGATATCGGCATATTTCAGGCAGTAGGAAAGGAACATCACGTCCCATGGTCCGTAGTCGTTGCCGTAGTCGTTGCCGTAGCGGGTGTAGTGGCGCACGGTCTCGCCGTCGGCATCGTCCAGCTGGAAGTTGCGCTCGCTCTGCTCATAGCCCAGCTGGCTCTCGGCTACGGCCAGCAGGTCGTCGGCCCAGTTGCCGCTCAGCGTGGTGCCGGTCTGTGCCAGCCATTCGTCCTCGTCCTGCGTGCCGTCCAGCGGGTCGGACAGGCAGTTCACCGTGTGGTGATGCTCCGGCAGGCCGCAGACCAGCACTTCCTCGTAGCAGGCATCGGTGTGGTGGTGCACCGGGGTCTCGATCACAGGATCGACCACCACGGGCTTTGCGGCCACCGGCTCCTCAAACAGGGCCACCGGGTCATAATCGGGGTTCACTTCTTCTACAAGCTCGCCCTCTTCCAGACCGCACACCAGCTCATAGGTGGTGGTGTAGCAGCTGTCGTCGTGGGTGTGCTCGAATTTATCGCAGATGAAGGTGACACCATCCTCATCAAAACAGCTGTCGTCGTGGGTGTGCTCTTCTTCCAGGCAGGTCAGCTCCTGCACTTCCTGGTAGCAGTCGTCGGTGTGCTCATGGGGCACAAAGATGTACTCCGGCTCTGCGGAATGGGCTGCAATGCCGGGATCATCCGCATCCACGCCGAACGCATCATCATCCATGTCAAATGTATCATCAAAAGACATGCCGTCGTCCGTCATAGTGGCATTCCAGTCCTCCGGTTCGCCTTCCTCATAGCCGCACACCAGCTGCTTTTCATAGCAGGCAGCGGTGTGCTCGTGCTCCAACTCGCCGCACAGATAATCGGCCGTCTTGGCAATGCCCACGCCGTGCAGCTGCCAGTTCACGAACAGGCTGGTGGTAAGCGCCAGTGCCAGCAGCAGCGCAGTATAGCGTCTGGCGCGCTGGTGGTTCCGACGGAACTTTTTCTGATATTCTTTCACAATATCCCGCATGATTCCTAAACCTCCTTAGTGGATCAACGAGAAGTTGGACAAGGGCCATACCCGCAAAAAAACCTTGCCTACGATCTGACTTTTTTCCACACAGCCGATCACACTGCTGCGGCTGTCAATGGAGGTGGCCCGATGGTCACCCAGTACGAAATACCGGTTTTCCGGCACCTGATAGGGAAATTTGATGTCGCATTCGCCCAGAGCCAGTTCATCTACATATGGCTCATCCAGCGTCTGGCCGTTCACAGTGACCACACCGTCCTCGTCCAGTTCGATCACATCACCGGGCAGGCCGATGATGCGCTTGAGCAGAAGCTTGTTCTGCCAGTAAAATCCGCAAAGGTCGCCGGTTTTCATGTCGCTGCCCTTGACCAGCAGAATGATGTCCCGGTCCTGCAGAGTGGGGTTCATGCTGTCGCCGGAGACCTGCAGCACCGGCAGAAACAGGGTGGCCAGCAGCACGGCAATGGCCGCGACTACCAGCAGCGTGTAGACCGTGCTGCGCAGCACCCGCATATAACGGCTGCGGTAGGCCAGACGTTCGCGCTCTGCTTCCACCTCTGCTGTGGATGGAATGGGCGTGAACCTGATCTTTTGCTCTTTCATTTGGCACGCTCCTCCGGCAGGAATTCCGTGCTGTGATAGCCGTCCAGCAGTTCGCTGGCCCGGCAGTCAAAAGCGGCCCGGCGCTGCTGGATCTCCTGCTGCGTCCGGGCAAGCATTGCCTTGCAGTCCGCTTCGGTCTGGGCGCGCTTGCGTGCGGCGGCTTCCGTTTCCGCGTCGCACTGCTGCTGGGTGCGGGCCTTCAGGTTCGCAGCCTCGGTCTGTGCCTGTGCAAGGATCTGCTGGGCTTCGGCTTCCGCCTGAGCGCGCAGAGCGCTGGCAGCGGCATCGGTGTTTTTGTTTGCTGCGAGCACCGATGCAACGTATTCATCAGCCGCAGCCTGCGCCGCTTCAAACACCTTGTTCAGCTCCAGTGCAGCCTGCGCAATGGAACCTGCGTTTTCAATATGGATCTGCCGTTCCTGCAGCTGGGCAGACAGGGCAGCGTTTTCTGCCCGGAGCCGGTCCTCGCTCTGCTTGAGCGCCAGAATGATCTCGACTAATTCGGTGCGGCGCATGTGCCGCAGTTCACGGTCTGGCATAATGATCGATTTCTCCCGCAAAAAGTGGTCGGATTGGGCGAACGAAAACCTTCGACAAATACGAAAATTTTCGCACCACAAAACCACATTTGATATATCAGTTTTCGGCGTGAAAGCGCCAGTTTGATGAATGACCTTCCACCTTATATGTTAGCACAGTATGCGTAACAAAAGCGTAACAAAAATGCCTTTTTCGTGCATTTTTTTGCCAAAGCCAAAGAAAAATTGTTTCTTTTGATGTAAACGATTAAAATGCGTTAAAAACAAAAAGAACTGTCCCCACAACGGAGACAGTTCTTGAAAAACAGATGAAAATAGAAGCCGGATCAGAAGCTCTTCAGCAGATCGCCCAGAGTCAGGAAGGACTGGTAGATCACGTTGACATTGTTGATGATGGAGCTTGCACCGGAGAAGATGCGGGCAATGGCGTTGAACACCTTACCGACATTCAGGAAGCTGTTGTAAGCGTCGCGGGCACCACCGTCCAGATAGACCATTTCCTCTTCGCTGATGGAGGCATAGTTTGCGGGCAGTTTCATAGTAGACATGGAGATTTTCCTTTCTATTGATAAAATTGATACAGTGTGTGAAAAGACTTAAATAAAGGCAGCCACGGCCAGCGTGGTGATCAGAGCACCGGCTACCGTCAGAACGCTCAGAATCGGGCCGTCATCGTATTCCTGCGCGGTCTGTTCCGGCTGAGCGGGCGTGGATGTGCTGGTGGAAGTGGTGGCATTTTTCACGGTCCAGTGTGCGTACACAGTGGTATCACCGGTAAACACCGTAGAGGTGCTGATTTTTGTGCCGCCCACCGGCTCGGTATACCAGCCGTCAAAGGTGTAGCCTTCCAGCGCAGGCTGCGCGGGCAGGGCACTGAGTTTGCCGCTCAGATTGGTGGTGACTGCCACAGCGGAGCTGCTGCCGCCCATGGCATCCAGACCAATGGTGTAGACCTGCGAATCCTTGTCTTCTGCGGCAAAGGCAGAGGGCAGTGCACAGCAGAGCAGTGCAGCGCTGAGCAGACCGAGGACCAGCATTTTCAAGATCTTTTTCATATGACTCCTCGCTTTCCTGACAAATTGGGATGTGGTGCCTGCCGGGAACGGAAACACCAGAACAGACCTCGATGTCCCCGCCATGAGGCAGTAGACGAAAAAGCCGGGAAGAGGAGGTTTATTCAATCCTATATTTACCACATATAGTGTAACAAAAACGCAACAAAATGGGTGCATTTTGTTATTATGATGAAAAAAATTGGTTTTTCACAAATTGCAGGCTGCAAAAGGCGGCACAGAGCCGCCGCAAAAGCGGAAAAGTGGAACCTTCCCCTTGTGGAAAAACAAAGAATATGGTATAATATCTTGCACGATGCGCCATCGCCAAGCGGTAAGGCAGGGGACTTTGACTCCCCCATCGTAGGTTCGACTCCTGCTGGCGCAACCAAAAGCCCCGTCATCCTGAAAAGGCTGACGGGGCTTTTTGCATCACTTTTCCACAAAATGCGGATGAACGGTGCAAAGCTCAGCGGCGGCGGATCTTTCTGGTGGGCTTGCGGCGGTTCCAGTTGTTCAAAAGAACCCACGCAAAGTAGATGATGATGGAAATAATACTCAATGTTATTACAACTTTGAGGTACAGACTGCCTAAGAATTCCTGAAAACGCGCCACAGTGAACAGCAGCGGGTTGCGGCTGACATCCTGCCCGGCGATCAGGTCCACCACGCCAATGGTCTCACCGGCAAGCTTCAGCTCCACGGTACCCACCACATCGCCCTGCTGGACAGGGGCACACACGGAATCCGGCAGGTGGAAATATTTCTGGGTCACGCTGCCGTCGCCGGTGGAAGGCAGCAGGGTCATCATGCTGTCGGCGGGATACAGCTGCAGGAAGCTGGTATCGGAGGAATACTTCACCGGGATCTCGGCCAGCGTAAGGTCGGTGTCCAGCGCGGCCTGAATGGAAAAGCTGTCGAACACCCAGTCCATCAGCTTCACGGTCTCGCACAGGGCCGGGCGACGGTTGGCGTAGCCGAAATCGTCGCAGGTGTCCGGGCTTTGCATCACGCAGAAAATATAGGTGGCACCATCCTTATTGGCCCATGAAACATAGCTCTGATTGCCACTGTCACTTTTGAATGCGGTCACATCGCACATGCCGCCCTGCATGGCGCTGCGGTAGTATTTGCCGCCGCTGGATTTGCTCAGCGCGGCGTTCTGGCTGACCAGAACAGACGAAGAACGGTGTTTTTCTTTGGCGGGCATGGTAAAGCTGGGCGCACCGGAAACCTCCACAAAGGCATCAAAGCTCATCAGATAGCGCAGGATCAGGTACATATCCACGGCACAGGTCACGTTGCCGCTGTCAATGCCGCAGGCATCCGTCCAGGTGCTGCCGGTGGTGCCGATGCGCTGGGACAGGGTGTTCATCTGGCTCACCCAGCCCGCGAGGTCGCCGCCGGAAAGGGCATAAGCAAGGCCCATGGCGGCTTCGTTGGCGTTGCGGGTCAGCATGGCGTACATGGCTTCGCGGTAGGTAAAGGTCTCGTTGGAGCGCATATCGGCGTTGTTGGTGTTATAAACGTAATCCGAGATGGCAAAGGGCATCTGGAAGGTGTCGTCCAGATGGTCGGCATAGTTGGTCAGCAGCAGGGCAATGGTCATGTACTTTGTCAGACCACCGGCGGATACCTGCTTTGTGCTGTCCTTATCATAGACGATGATATTGGTATCGGTGTTGACGATATAGGCACTCTGTGCCTGCACCTGATAGACCGGGGTGGGGTCGAACATAGCCCCGGCGGGCAGCACAAGGCAGCTGAACAGGACAGCGAACGACAAAACCAGCGCAAAAATACGTTTCATGTGGACAATTCCTTTAAAAAGCGATAATATAAAACAACAGGCAGCACGGCACAGGTGCAGTGCGCCGGGTAAGAACGAGATCACAGCGGAAGGCTGTATTCTTTATAATAACAGGTTTGGCGGGGTGTGACAAGGCTTATTGTGCCGATTTCACATCCGGTCAGGGAGGACAGGAATGGTATATCTGACAGGGGACACCCACGGCGACATCGACCGCTTCAAGCACGGCAAGCTGCGCTGGCTGGGCAAACGGGATACCGTGGTGGTACTGGGCGACTTTGGCTTTGTGTGGGACGGCAGCAAGGAGGAACAGAAAAAGCTGGATTGGCTGCGCAAGCGCCCGTATACCCTGCTGTTTCTGGACGGCAGCCACGAAAACTACGACCTTTTAAAGCAGTATCCCACCGAGGAACGCTTTGGCGGCAAGGTGCAGGCACTGGGTGGCAATGTGTACCATGTGTGCCGCGGCAGCGTGCTGGAATTGGAGAATAAAAAATACCTGTGCTTTGGCGGTGCGGAAAGCCAGGATGTGGAGGATCGGGAACCCGGCGTGAACTGGTGGAGGGAAGAAATGCCTTCGGAGGAGGAATACGCCTTTTGTGAGGAGAACCTTGCAGCGTGCGATTACAAAGTGGATTATGTGCTGACCCACGATGCGCCAAGCAGATTTTTGGATTTTACCGCCCTTGCCAGCGGCGAGACCAACCAGCTGCACAGCTTTCTGGATAAAATTTTGTTGAAGCTGACCTACGACAAGTGGTTTTTTGGCTGCTACCATAAGGATACCCAGCTTTCCACCAAAAGCCGCTGCGTGTTCTGCGATGTGATAAGCATGGGCGAACGGCACGCAAAGCGTTCCGTTCGATAACAGGGGCCGCTGCACCAGCCGTGCAGCGGCTTTTGCATTTGCTGTTGCTTGTGCGCAAAAAACCTCCGGATCAGTTCATGGCTCCGGCTTTCTCGAACATCTGCTGCACCTGCTGTTCCAGCAGTGCGTGCTCCGGCGCTTCCAGCAGCGGGTCGTCGGCCAGCATGGCAACGGCTTCCGCCTGCGCAGCGTGCAGGGTGCGGGTGTCGTTCATCAGGTCGGCGATCTGCAGGGTGGGCAGGCCGTGCTGGCGGCTGCCGAAAAAGTCGCCGGGGCCGCGGGTCTCCAGATCGTACTGCGCCACCGCAAAGCCGTCCGTGGTGCTGCACAAAAATTTCAGCCGCTTTTGTACGTTTTCGCTTTGGTTGTCGCTGACAAGAAAGCACCAGCTCTCCGCTGCACCGCGTCCCACGCGGCCGCGCAGCTGGTGCAGGGCGCTCAGACCGTAGCGCTCTGCGTTTTCGATCACCATTACGCTGGCATTGGGCACATCCACACCCACCTCAATGACGGTGGTGGACACCAGTGCGTCCAGCCGTCCGGCTTTGAAGTCCTCCATCACGGCAGCTTTCTCCTTGGGTTTGAGCTTGCCGTGCATCAAGCCTACCCGGCGCTCCGGCAGCAGGGCTTTGGCAATGTCCTCGTAGTAGCTCTTAACGGCGTTCAGCCCGCCATCCGGTGTGTCCTCGATGGCGGGGCAGACCAGATACACCTGCCGCCCGCGCCCGATCTCCTGATCGAGAAAATGGTAGAGGTCGCGCCGCTTTTTGCCGGTGATGCAGCGGGTCTTGACGGGCTTGCGGCCCGGCGGCAGCTCGTCGAGGATGGAGATGTCGAGGTCGCCGTACATCAGCAGCCCCAGCGTCCGGGGGATGGGGGTGGCGCTCATGACCAGCAGGTGGGGGTTCGCGGCCTTTTCAGCCAGCAGGCCCCGCTGGCGCACACCGAAGCGGTGCTGTTCGTCTGTGATGACAAGCGCCAGATTTTTGTACTGTACCTTTTCCTGAATCAGTGCATGTGTGCCGATCACCATTTTGCAGCTTCCGTCTTCCAGACTGGCATAGATTTCCCGGCGTTCTTTTGCTTTCGTGGATCCAGTCAGAAGGCGGGGATTGTATCCCGTCAGATTGTTTTCTTTCAACAGAGTGCAGAGCGATTCATAATGCTGCCGCGCCAGAACCTCCGTCGGAACCATCAGCGCCGATTGGTAGCTGTTCTCAGCTGTCATAATCATTGCAAGGAATGCCAGAATCGTCTTTCCGCTTCCGACATCTCCCTGTACCAGCCGCGCCATGCGGGTATGGCCTTTTAAGTCCCGCTCCAGTTCGCCCCACACGCGCATCTGTGCATTCGTGAGACGGTACGGCATATTTTCGATGACTTCCTCCGTCTTCCAGACGGCGCGGATCGGGAACACATTGGTAATTCCCTCCGTCTGCTCTTTTAACTGCCGCAGGGACAGGATGAAGAGAAAAAACTCTTCGAACACAATTCTGCGCCGCGCCGTTGCCAGATGCTCCTGGTCTTTTGGAAAATGAACCTCATGGAGGGCATAATTGATTTCACAGAGTTCATACCGGGCACGGATTTTCTCCGGCAGATAGTCCTGCGCAGGTGCGCATCGTTCCAGCACCTGTGCTACGGCCTTGCTCACCATCTTGTTCGTGAGACCGGCTGTCAGCCCATAAACCGGCTGAAGACTTGCCAGAAGCTCATGGTATGCGGCAGGAGTGAAGATTTCCGGCTGCTCCATCACGAGACGGCCTGATTTTTCCT
>ERZ834694.2350-NODE-2350-length-13441-cov-5.711490_pt1 | contig 13441 bp, 6 predicted proteins | sample MGYA00519691_ERZ834694 | MGnify/ENA primary metagenome ERZ834694 (study PRJEB31850, sample SAMEA3708758) | human gut metagenome | biome: human gut; feature: human-associated habitat; material: faeces | place: China | collected 2014 ... | reverse complement strand
CCGAGTATGACGACGACGAGGAATACGAGGATGAAGATGATTCCGAGTATGACGATGACGAAGAATACGAGGATGAAGACGAAGATGACTACCAGATCGATGATGAATTAGATGAAGATCATAAAGAGGATTTTGATTTTGAAGATGACTTTGATGATTTCGATCTGACTGATGAAAAGGAAACTGCTAAGGAAGATCAGGAACCTGCCGAAGATTTCCAGTCCTGGGAACATACAGGCGAACAGTCTGCAACAGATGACACCGAAAACGAAGAAGCTGCTGATACAGACGATTCTGAGAAGTCTTCCGATAAAGCTGCTGAAGTTGAGATTAAAGATGCAGAAGAGGAAGAAGATGCCGATGAACCCGAGAATTTTGAAGAGACTATGGACGCTGCATCTGAATCTGAAGAATAAACGTTACCGTTCACAGTAACGTAACCAAAAAGGAATGTTACTTCACGATTATACAATCGTAGAAGCAACATTCCCTTTTTATTCTGATTATATTACTATTTCAGTCTCATTATGCTTTCGGAAGTTTAAATGAGCTCTTCAGAGACACGATACGGTTGAATACCGGTGCACCCTCTTTAGAATCATGGATATCTGCACAGAAAAATCCTGTTCTTACGAACTGGAAGCTGTCATAGCCTTTTGCTTCCATAAGTGCTGGTTCTACATATGCAGTAACTTTTGTCAAAGAGTTCGGATTTACATTCAGAGAACCATCTTCTTTGTTGTATACACCCTTCTCCTCGTCTACGATATTCTCATAGAGACGTACTTCTGCTTTTCCTGCCTGACTTGCTTCTACCCAGTGAATGGTTCCTTTTACTTTTCTGCCATCCGGCGCATTGCCACCCTTTGTTGCAGGATCATAAGTACAGTGTACAACACGTACAGTTCCATCTTCATCAGCTTCATATCCTGTACAGGTTACAAAATATGCGTTCATAAGACGAACCTCTGTGCCCGGGAACATTCTCTTATATTTCTTAGGCGGATCTACCATGAAGTCTTCTCTCTCAATATAGAGTTCTCTGCCAAACGGTATTTTACGGGTTCCCAGTTTTTCATTCTCCATATTGTTCGGAGCTTCCAGATATTCTACTTCGCCTTCCGGATAATTATCGATCACAAGCTTGATCGGATCAAGAACAGCCATCAGACGTGGACGTTTCAGTTTCAGATCCTCACGGATGCAGTACTCAAGCATTGCATAATCCGTAGAACTGTTTGCCTTGGAAATACCTCCAAGTTCGATAAATTTCTGAATGGATTCCGGTGTATATCCTCTGCGGCGCAGCGCTGCAATGGAAACCAGACGTGGATCATCCCATCCATCTACAATCTTCTCCTCAACCAGACGCTTGATATAACGTTTTCCGGTTACAACATTTGTCAGATACAGTTTTGCAAACTCGATCTGCTTCGGAGTCCCTTCCGGACTGGTCTTATATCCAAGTTCTGTCACAACCCAGTCATACAACGGTCTGTGATCCTCGAACTCCAGAGTACAGATGGAATGGGTTATTCCCTCGATTGCATCCTCAATCGGATGTGCAAAATCGTACATCGGATAAATACACCACTTGTCCCCGGTATTGTGATGTGTCATATGTGCCACACGATAAAGGATCGGATCTCTCATATTGATATTGGAAGAAGTCATATCAATCCGTGCACGAAGTACACGACTTCCATCCTCACATTTTCCTTCCTTCATTTCTTCAAACAGCGCAAGATTTTCCTCTACGCTTCTTTTGGCATATGGGTCTTCTTTTCCCGGCTCTGTCAGAGTACCGCGATACTCACGGATTTCGTCTGCAGACAGATCGGATACATATGCTTTTCCCTTTTTAATCAGTTTAATCGCTGCTTCATACATCTGATCGAAGTAATTTGATGCAAAGAAGAGACGATCTCCCCAATCTGCTCCAAGCCATTTTACGTCTTCCTTAATAGACTCTACAAACTCAAGTTTCTCTTTTGTCGGATTTGTATCATCAAAGCGGAGATTGAATTCTCCTCCGTACTTTTTTGCTAACCCTGAATTTAAAAGAATGGACTTTGCATGTCCGATATGCAGATATCCGTTTGGCTCCGGTGGAAAACGGGTTTTTACCGTTTCACAATGTCCCTCTGCCAGGTCCTTTTCAATAATCTGTTCAATAAAATTCTTGGAAACCGCTTCATTTTCCATATGTCTATTCCTCCAGCACTCCTCAAATAAGAATAATTATAGGGATATTCCCGATATTTGTCAACCGGAACGCGCCTGTGTACGCTATTGCTCCTGTCCTTTTTCGGATTCCAGAACTCCGTCCAGCGCACGTGTTGAAAAATATGCAATCTGTTTCTTCCCGTTTTTTATTTTTTCTTCCGTTTTTTTCACTCTGTCACCGGTTCCGGATGATGCACTTTTTCCCAGTGTAGAAATTGTAACCGCTCCCTGTACATATCCGCCATTCCAGTTCTGTTCCATATAGCGGCCATTCAGCTTTGCATCAAACAGCTCTGTATAATAAACCGACCACACACTGACAACCGAAGTCAGCGCGGCCTTTCCTGCCATCTGACGCATATCAGAGTTTCTTCCAACCGCGTATACGCATTTTCCGCTTTCTTTTGCATTTTCAGCCATCTGCATAACAGCATCCAGATCGGTATTGGATGCAAGAACCACACACCCGCTCCGGATCAGATCTCCGGCTGCGGTTGCCTCCGCATCACTGTTATTCCAGGCATCTATGTATTCTACCTGTAAAACAACCTTTTTACAGACGGCCTTTACTCCCAGGTAATAGGCATTAATATCTGCATGTGCATCATCGTTTGCCTCTGCCGCCACATATCCCAGTTTTACATTTTTCTTTTCGTCAAAACTCTTTGCGGGAATCTTTTTCTTTTCCTTCAGCTTTGCTACTTTCATTCCGGCCGTGACTCCTGCCACATAAGAAGCTTCGTAGGTATCCATATGTACATTGTAAAGATTTGTGAGTTCTGTTCCGTCTTCCGTTACCGTACTCTGTGTCTTTGAATCGTTGATAACTACAAAATCAACTTCCGGATTCTTTTCTGCTTCACTTTTTATTGCTTCTTCATAGATGGCGCTGTTTGCAATAATAATCTCACATCCCTGTCTGATAAGATCCTTTACCGCACTTTTGCAGCCATCATTCGCACCGACACGCTCTTTCCAGATGATATCCTGCTCCGGAAGACTGACATTTTCTGCTGCTGCCCGGATTCCGTCAATATGTGCCAGTGTATAGGCTTCTGTCTCATCTCCGTTTAAGATAACACCGATCCATCCCTTTTGTTCTTCCTCATTTTCCGGTGGAATTTCCACTTTCGTTTCCGCAGTCTGTTCGTTTTCCTGCTGCTTTTGTTCTTTGTCTGCTTTCTGTTCTCCTGATTCTGTCTGTGTTCCGCTGACACCTGCCATTCCTATCAGAACCGCAACGATAAGCAAAACACTTAAAAACTTTTTCTTCATGATTTTTTTCTTTTCCACTCACTAAATTTTATTTTACATGCTGGTGGGTAAACAGATGATCCTGACAGTATTCACGATTTCCCACGCATTTGCTGCAATAACGGAACTGTAATTCCGGATTTGTCAGCTCGGTTCTACCACAGATGGCACATTTGTGACGTGCAATGCCGGACCCCGGACGAGGCTGACTGAACTGTGCCCGGAATTCTTTCTGGCGTTTCTTTTGTTTTCCGGACAAACGGGTCTTCATTGCATGGAAAAACCAGAACATATTGAGTACCGGAACCACAATCTGTACGCAGTTTAAAACACCCACGAGAATTCCCATTCCGGTTCCATAACTTGCAATTCCGATCGAGAATATACGAACCACCTGATATCCCAGATATACCAGTTCAAAAATTAACATCCATTTCATCCTGATCGGAAGGACAAAATACAGGCGTACCTCTCCCTCCGGCATGCACATGGCCAGCGCCAGCAGCATGGACATCAAAATATAATACGTGGACAGATACGGAGAAAAACCATATCCCAGCAGAATCCGCGTAACAACATATACGATCGCGCCCACAATGTCACACAAAATCACACTTCCCCACAAAAATACATTCATGCGGAATGTTCCAAGCATGGATTCCAGCGAACTGCCCCACATAAGCACACAGAACAGAAATAAGATTCCAAAAACATCCAGCGATGCCGTCGGTGTAAAAATCCATGTCACAACTCTCCAGATCTGTCCGTGCAGAATACTGCCCATATCAAAATTCATATAACTCATGAGTCCGGGTGCCGTCAGCTGTACCACGTATCCAATCACCTGCGCAAGTACAAAATATCTGCTCAGATTGGCGACCGCATGTCGTCCCCATTTGCGTTCCAGTTTATCCATCCAGTTCATAAATCTGTCTCCTGTCTACATAGAATAGTGTATGTATGGTTACGGTCACTTCTGACCTTTCTGTCAACCAATTATACGGTTTTCAAATCCCTCTTGTCAACGCAGCGGCACGTTCTTTCCAACATTTTATAAAATCTTTATGTTTTCAGTCGTTGTCTTTTGTCAATTCTTGTCGTATAATGTTTTAGGTTTTGTTTTGAAATCATACTTATTTATAATAAGTTTAGTTACTTACACATGGAGGTTACATTTATGAGTGACAAGCAGTTACATAAACTTGGAATTGATATTGGTTCCACCACCGTCAAAATTGCAATCCTCGACTCACAGGACAACATCCTGTTTTCCGATTACGAGCGTCATTTTGCAAATATTCAGGAGACACTGGCGTCCTTAATTGCCAAAGCATCCAACGAATTGGGGGATCTTTCTGTTTCTCCTGTTATTACCGGATCAGGCGGACTGACCCTTGCAAAGCATCTGGAGGTTCCGTTTACGCAGGAGGTTATTGCAGTATCCACTGCTCTCACTCATTATGCGCCACAGACCGATGTTGCAATCGAGCTCGGCGGAGAAGATGCCAAGATCATCTATTTTGAAGGCGGTAATGTCGAACAGCGTATGAACGGTATCTGTGCCGGCGGTACAGGTTCGTTCATTGATCAGATGGCATCCCTGATCCAGACCGATGCTTCCGGATTAAATGAATATGCTAAAAATTATAAAGCAATCTATCCAATTGCAGCGCGCTGTGGTGTATTTGCCAAGACAGATATTCAGCCGCTCATCAATGAGGGGGCAACTCGCGAAGATCTGTCTGCCTCTATTTTCCAGGCGGTTGTCAATCAGACAATCAGTGGACTTGCCTGTGGTAAACCGATCCGCGGACATGTGGCATTTCTCGGTGGTCCTCTGCACTTTTTATCCGAACTGAAAGCAGCGTTTATCCGCACGTTAAATCTCGATGATGAGCACGCAATTACACCGGAAAATTCGCATCTGTTTGCAGCGATCGGTTCCGCATTAAATTATAAAGAAGACGTAGAGACCACTTTGGGATCTCTGCAGCAGCGTCTTTCCACCGGCATTAAGCTGGAGTTTGAAGTTGCCCGTCTGGACCCGCTGTTTGCCAGCCAGGAAGATTACGATGCTTTTACCAGCCGGCACGGAAACAATCATGTAGAAACCGGTGACCTGAAAAACTATTCCGGAAACTGCTATCTCGGTATTGACGCAGGTTCCACGACAACAAAGATCGCACTTGTCAGCGAGGACGGAAAACTTCTGTATTCATTCTATGACAACAATAACGGAAGCCCGCTTGCAACTGCCATCCGTTCCATTCAGGAAATTTACCGTCTGCTTCCGGAGAGTGCGCACATTGTACACTCCTGCTCCACCGGATACGGGGAAGCTCTTTTGAAAGCTGCATTGATGCTTGATGACGGCGAGGTAGAAACCGTCGCCCATTACTATGCCGCCGCTTTCTTTGATCCAAAAGTTGACTGTATTTTAGACATCGGCGGTCAGGACATGAAATGCATCAAGATCAAGAACCAGACCGTAGATTCGGTTCAGTTAAACGAAGCATGTTCTTCCGGCTGCGGTTCTTTCATTGAAACTTTTGCAAAATCCTTAAACTTCACGGTGCAGGATTTCGCCAAAGAAGCACTGTTTGCCAAACATCCGATTGATCTTGGTACCCGCTGTACCGTATTTATGAACTCAAAGGTAAAACAGGCACAAAAGGAAGGCGCCTCCGTTGCCGATATCTCTGCCGGACTTGCCTACTCTGTAATCAAAAACGCATTATTTAAGGTGATCAAACTGTCCGATGCCAAAGATCTGGGAGAAAATATTGTTGTTCAGGGTGGTACTTTCTACAATGACGCCGTTCTGCGCAGTTTTGAAAAAATTGCCGGTGTCCACGCAACCCGTCCGGACATTGCCGGAATCATGGGTGCTTTCGGTGCCGCACTGATTGCCCGCGAACGTCACGAAGCCGGCTATCAGACGACGATGCTGTCCATTGAACAGATCAATAAACTGTCCTACACTACCAAGCTTGCACGCTGCCAGGGATGTACAAACCACTGTCTGCTGACGATCAATAAGTTTTCAGACAACCGTCAGTATATTACCGGAAACCGCTGTGAGCGCGGACTTGGAAAAGAAAAAAACAAAGAGAATATTCCAAACCTCTTCGAATATAAGAACAAACGTATTTTTGCTTATGAACCTCTGTCAGAAGCCGAAGCAACCCGCGGGACCGTCGGACTTCCGCGTGTACTGAACATGTATGAAAACTATCCGTTCTGGGCAACGTTCTTTAAGAAGCTCGGTTTCCGTGTGGTTCTCTCTCCGCAGTCCACACGAAAAATCTACGAACTCGGCATTGATTCTATTCCAAGCGAATCCGAATGCTACCCGGCGAAACTGGCGCACGGTCATATTTCCTGGCTGATCCACCAGAATGTAGATTTTATTTTCTATCCGGCGATTCCTTACGAGCGCAACGAGTTTCCGGATGCAAACAACCACTACAACTGCCCGATCGTAACTTCTTATTCCGAAAATATTAAAAACAATGTTGAGGAAATTACGAGTGGACAGATGCGGTTCTTAAACCCGTTCATGGCGTTTACAAACGAAGAAGTCCTTTCCAAACAGCTCGTAGACTGTTTTAAGAAAGAATTCCATATTCCGGAAGCCGAAGTACGTGATGCCGTATCCGAAGGCTGGAAAGAACTTGCCATGACCCGTCTGGAGATGCAGAAGAAGGGCGAAGAAGTATTGAAATATATGGAAGAACACCATCGCCGCGGTATCGTGCTGGCCGGTCGTCCATACCATGTTGATCCGGAAATCAATCACGGTATTCCGGAAATGATTACTTCCTACGGTATGTGTGTACTGACAGAAGATTCCATTTCCCATCTGGGGAATCTGGAACGCCCGCTTATTGTCATGGATCAGTGGATGTACCACAGCCGGCTGTACTCCGCCGCAAACTACGTTAAGACCAGGGATGATCTGGACCTCATCCAGCTGAACTCCTTCGGCTGCGGACTGGATGCCGTAACAACCGACTGTGTCAGCGATATTCTGACCAATTCCGGAAAAATTTATACATGCTTAAAGATTGATGAAGTCAACAACCTCGGTGCTGCCCGTATCCGTATCCGTTCGCTTCTGGCTGCAATTCGTGTCAAAGAGAAAAAACATGAAAAACGCGAAATCAAGCCGGCAAATTACGAGCGCGTTATCTTTACCGAGGAAATGCGTAAAGATTACACCATCATCTGTCCACAGATGTCACCGATCCATTTTGAACTTCTCGTTCCGGCATTCCGTGCCGCAGGCTACAATCTGGTCATCCCAGATGTTCCGGCCAGAGAATGTGTCGATGTCGGTTTAAAGTATGTAAATAACGATGCATGTTATCCGTCCCTGATTGTCATCGGACAGATTATGAGTGCGGTAATGTCCGGCAAATATGACCTGAGCAAAACAGCAATCCTGATCTCACAGACCGGTGGTGGCTGTCGTGCAACCAACTACATTGGATTTATCCGCCGCGCACTGACCAAAGCCGGCCACCCGGATATTCCGGTCATCTCCATCAACATGGTCGGTCTGGAGAAAAATCCGGGATTTAAACTCACACCAAGCCTGATCCAGCATGGTCTGTATGCCCTGGAATTCGGAGACATCTTCATGCGCTGTCTCTACCGTGTGCGCCCATACGAAAAGGTACCGGGATCTGCCAACGCATTGCATGAAAAATGGAAAAAACGTGTCATTGACTTTGTTGGCAACACCAAGATTCTGTCCCACCGTAAATATCGCAAAATGTGCCGTCAGATCATCCGCGACTTTGACAATCTGCCAATGACGGATGAGAAAAAGCCGCGTGTCGGTGTGGTTGGAGAGATCCTTGTCAAGTTCCTTCCGGCTGCCAACAACTATATTGTAGACCTGCTCGAATCCGAAGGTGCGGAGGCAGTCGTACCGGATCTGACCGATTTCTTACTGTACTGCTGCTACAATCAGAATTTCAAGGCGGATTATCTTGGAGCTACCGCAAAATCCAAGCGCATCAACAATATGCTCATCCGCTTCTTTGAGTGGCTGCGCAAGGATGCAAGGGATGAACTTGTAAAGAGTAAACATTTTGAGCCAACTGCATATATTCAGGATCTGGCAAAACAGGCAGAGCATATCGTCTCCTGCGGTAACCAGACCGGCGAAGGCTGGTTCTTAACTGGAGAAATGCTTGAACTGATTGCACAGGGAGCAACCAACATCGTCTGTGCGCAGCCATTTGCCTGCCTGCCAAACCATATCGTCGGTAAAGGTGTCATTAAGGAAATTCGTCACGAATATCCGGGCGCAAATATCGTTGCAATCGATTATGATCCGGGTGCATCAGAAGTTAACCAGCTCAACCGTATCAAGCTGATGCTTTCTACAGCACAGAAAAACCTGAAAAAAGCAAATTCATAATTCTGCGATGTTTCATCATAAGTCGCAAAAATACCCCGGCAACGTAAATTCCGTTTGCCGGGGTATTCCTTTTTTATTTTTCCAGTCAGTCTAACACTTTTTCCAGTTCAGCAATCACGATCCTTAATGCTTTGATCCGTGCATATTTTTTATCTACGGATTCTAAGATATGCCACGGTGCATAGGTAGTGCTCGTCTTTTGAATCATCTCATTGACTGCCCCCTCATACGCATCCCACTTATCACGGTTGCGCCAGTCTTCCTCTGTAATCTTCCATTGCTTTTCGGGCGTATTCTGCCGATCGGTAAAACGGGCAAGCTGCGTATCTTTGTCGATCTGCACCCAGAATTTGATGATCACGGCTCCCCAGTCGTGCAGTTCCTTCTCAAACTCATTAATTTCATTGTACGCACGCATCCAGTCATTCTCGCTGCAAAACCCTTCCAGACGTTCGACCATCACACGCCCATACCACGTTCGGTCAAAGATTGCAATATGCCCGGTACGTGGAAGCCTTGTCCAGAAACGCCACAGATAATGTCTTGCTTTCTCATGCGGCTCGGGACTTGCAATCGGATGAACCTCATATCCACGCGGATCAAGTGCTCCCGTAATCCGCTTGATATTTCCGCCTTTTCCGGCTGCATCCCACCCTTCATAGGCAATGATGACCGGCACTTTCTTACGATACAGACGATTGTGCAGTTCTCCAAGTCTCTGCTGAAGCTGCTTTAATTCCTTTTTATAGACATCCTCCTCCATACACTTGTCCAACGGAATGTCACAAAGAAGCGGCATTTTTTTCAACGGAAATACATTCTGCAGAAGCGGAACCGCCATCTGGTGATTACTCAGAGCAATCTCAATCCCCTGGGTAAGCGTCTCAAGAATCTGTACTTCTGTCCATTTTCTGGACTTTGCATCAATGATATACCAGGGTGCGGATGGCATATTTGTATTTTTCAGATATCCGGAAAATACATCCATACATTTCTCATAATGTTCATTCTGCCACAGATCTTTTTTGCTGACACGCCATGTTGTGTCCTTCTGATGCTCCAGCTGTGCAATACGCCGTGACTGTTCCTTTTTTGAAATATGCAGAAAGAATTTCATGACCAGATAGCCATTGTCTGTAAGCTGCCGTTCAAACCGGCGGACACTTTCAATCCGGTTGGCATATACATCCTCGGAAATGGTTCCGTGCAGACGTTCCTCCGTAATCTCATCCATCCATGCCGTATCCAGAAATACAAACTGTCCGGCTTCTGGAATTTTGGCAAAATGCCGGTACAAAAACGGTTTTCTCTTGTCATCCTCCGTCTTTTTCTGCATCGATACCACCTTAAAGAAACGCGGATCAATATTCTGGATGATCTGGCCGATTGCATAACCTTTTCCGGCCGTTCCCCAGCCTTCAAGCACAACAAGAACCGGTACTTTTTTTTCTTTAATCAAAAGCTGCTGCCGTGCCAGTTTCTCTTTTACCGCTTCCAGCCGTGCCTTAATTTCCTCCTCCGATGGTTTTTCGGATTTTTCCCACTCTTTTAGCATAAAAACCCCTCCTTATGCTTTTTTCTTATCATACCACAGCTGCTGATTTTCATCCACTTCTTTGCAAATTTTTTTGTTTTCACTTTTCACTGGCAAAAAATGCAATTCCGATGTATAGTATCCTATATATAAACTTTCGAAATCTGTGTTTTCGTAAATATAAAGGAGTATAAAAAATCATCATGCTGCAATTAGAACGTCAGAAACTTATATTGGAATATTTGAAACAAAACCGAAAAGCAACCACAAATGAACTCAGTGAAATGCTTGGAGTTTCCACCACAACCATCCGTACCGATTTAAACCAGATGGATAAAGAAAAACTTCTGACCAAAACACATGGAGGCGCACTCTACCACGATAACTCCGCAGACAATAAAGAACTTACCGGAAAAGCCTATTTCTTTCATGAACGTGCACTGGAAAATAAAAAAGAAAAAGAGGCAATTGCTGCAAATGCCATCCACATGGTAAAAGATCACATGTGCATCTTTTTAGATGCCAGCTCCACTGCCTATACACTTGGCATGAAACTGACCGGCTTTACAGAACTTACCGTTATTACAAACGGCATTGACCTTGCACTGGCTCTGAAGGATATCCCCGGGATCACCGTTATCCTGACCGGCGGAATCGTTACCTCTGCCTCTTCTTCCATTGAAGGTCTCCTCGGTGTGGATCTGCTACAGAAAATTCATACGGACATTGCATTTGTCTCTGCACGCGGCTTCTCCGTTGAAAACGGACTTACCGATTTCAGTATCTACGAAGCAGATTTAAAACGCATGTGTATCAAGGCTTCTGCTAAAACAATTGCATTGATTGACCACACCAAATTTGACACCTCATCCATCTCCAGCTATGCTTCTATTGATGATCTGAATCTGGTAATCACTGACTCCGGATTATCCGAAAATACAAAAGAAATTTATGAAAAAGCCGGCGTTGATCTGCTCATCGCCGACTAATTATCAATTTTCCATGTTTAACAATTTTTGCATTGCAGCTGCCTGAACCGGTCTGGAATAATAATACCCCTGAAACCATGTGGCTCCAAAGGAACGCAGATAATTCTGCAGCTTTTCATCCTCTACCCCTTCCAGGCAGCTCTTTAAATCCGCTTTATTTGCAAAATCAACCATGCTGCGCACCAGTGCCTGTTTGGTCTGATTATCCGTAATTCCACGGATAAAACTCATGTCAATCTTTATCTCATCCATCGGGGTCTGCAGCAGGACACTTGAAGATGCACTTCCCGTACCGTAATCATCCATTGCAAGTCTCACTCCATGTTGTTTGAGGTACAACAGTTTTTCTTCCATAACGCTGACCGGCATGCTTCTACACCGCTCTGTCAGTTCCAGACACAACTGCCCCGCCGGAAAACCGGTTTCTTTCAACAATGCCATGACAACACCACAGAACGTTTTCCTTTCCAGCTGTTTTGCGGACATATTGACATTAATAAAAAAATCCGGATTTGATTTTCGAAACTCCACAGCATCCGTCAATGCCTGTTTCAAAACAAAATTTCCCAGATCATACATACATGGATTGCTTTCCAGCCAGTCAATAAACATTCCCGGTGGCACAATACCATATGGCTCCTTTTTCCAGCGGACCAGTGCTTCCGCTCCGACAATTTCTCCTGTCTGTGCATGTACGACAGGCTGATACTCCACATAAAATCCGTCACATTGGTTCAGCACAGACTGATGAATTACCTTCATCAGATCCAGATCCACGTCCCCATTGATCTGTACCAGATCATTAAAGAACATTAACTTATGATCCCGTCTGGTACGCATTTTTCCTAAAACATATTCCAGCTTACTCTGTACCGTGGAAATTTCTCCCTCATAATGATCAAGAATTATCCCACTGGCATATATCTTCAGGTCAAAATGGTTGTTTTCTAAGACAACACTTTCCTCCAGCCGCGCACGAATCTTCTCCAGAAATGCCGCAGCCTCTTCACGGCTGGCATCCCTCAAAATAAATGCGTAATTGGAATTTCCCATACGATAAACTGCTTTATCTGCATCCATCATGTAAATAAACCGGTATGCAAGAACCTTTTGAATCCGGTCGCTGTAATTTGTTCCGTACAATATATTGATATCATTCATATGATCAATTTCAATTTCCAAAACAGCTACTTTTCGTCCCTGCTGAATATAATCCACAATATCTTTTTCAAATTTGACCTGACCATAAAGATCCGTCAACGGATCAATTTCCGGAATCACATTCTGATTCCGAAGCAGAACAATAAAATATCTGTTTTTGCCCTGCTCTAAAATCATATCCGTTATAATCTGCGTCATCACATACTTTTTGTCTTTTCCCATACGGATGTACAGATCGTTCTCCAGATTGATCCCCCGCAGACGTTTTTTCATCTCTTCCGTATATTCCGGGCAGTCATATGGGTGTACGCTCTTTTCCAGCACTATTTTATATCCATCTTCACACCATCCCGATGGAATCCCCAGAAATTCTGCAGTACTTTCTGGAACAAATGTTAAATTATGCTGCATATCAGTAACCATTAAATAACTGTCCTGAGATAATTTTGAAATACGACTGATCATCTCCTGAAATATCTGAGATTTTTCCATGCAAAATTCCTGTTTTTCCATCGCTTCCACTCCATATACCTTCTATCAATAGTCTATGTTTATGGTAACATATTTCTGCCATTTATGCAATTTTCAACTTTGACTGGTGCATACATGAAAATTGCAAAGTTTAATTCTACCATCCATTTATACAGTGGAATTCTCTTCTGCACAAGTGGAGTTTAATCTTTCATATCATAGCTTGATTCAATTTGCAGCTTCTCACGTGTACTTCCGTACACGCAAGTTGCCACTTTATCTTTAGTTGGATATGTCTTAATTAACACCAGACTTGCTGAAACACTCTCAGCCAGAATATAAAGAACAATCTTTACATCCTCATCGCATACTAAA
>ERZ834694.2349-NODE-2349-length-13444-cov-5.035103_pt1 | contig 13444 bp, 24 predicted proteins | sample MGYA00519691_ERZ834694 | MGnify/ENA primary metagenome ERZ834694 (study PRJEB31850, sample SAMEA3708758) | human gut metagenome | biome: human gut; feature: human-associated habitat; material: faeces | place: China | collected 2014 ... | reverse complement strand
CAGTTTTTCACCTACTATAAATACCCTGGGCCGGTTTTCCTATACAGGGCGGTTATAGGGAGGGCGGTTATTTCTAGGAGACATTTTTTGAAAACACTTTTCCAGAAATTACTGTCGGATTTGCACATTGTGTTTCTAGAAATTTATGGTCGGATTTGCACAATTGCCTAAGTTTTTAGGAACATATAATCTCCTGAAAATGGCAGCATTATTTCGGGCCGAAGGCCCATGATTGCCTGAGTTTTTAGAGCCACAGAAATTTTCACTTGTCAAGCTATTTTGCCCCATTTTGCTAATAAAATTTTACTTTATCTCGCCCCAAGCCCAATTAACCCAAATTATCTCAACTCTTCCCCAAAAACGCAGCAAATCAGGCGTTGCACGCCACACATGCTGCCCCTTCCGTAGTTCCCCTAATTTTCTCTCGCTCTCTCATCTTCTCCCCAAACCCACACAATCACACACCCTCTCATCGAAGTCACAAAAATCTTGTCGGATTCGCACATCTTAATCCTAGAAAACCTATGTCGGATTTGCACATACCCCACAGGATTCGAACGCAGTTCGTGATTGCTGGAGTTTTTAGAAAAATTCATTGTCGGATTTGCACACTATAAAAAATTTTCGGGTCGGATTTGCACACTACCAAAAATTGTCGGATTCGCACATACACGCCCGCACGTAACACCCGTGGAGCAATGTCGGTTTTGCACAAAAGCGCAGGGCAATTGCCCTGCGCTAAATACGAATGATAATAAGAATCATTCTCATTTAAAAAGCGGAATGAGAATGATAATGATTCGCATTTAGAAAGTGAAACGAGAATCAATCTCATTTAAAAAGTGAAACGATTCTCATTTAAAAAGTGGAATGAAAATTATTCAGGAAGTGGAATGATTCTCATTTAGATAATGAAATGCAAATGATAATGATTCGCATTTAAGAATAGAAGTGAGAAACACTGTTATTTAAGCTATCCACAGACTTATCAACAGCACGATTTGACTTGACAAAATTCTAGCCGTTTTGAAGCGTTATCAACAGACTTATCCACAGCTTATCCTACTGTATAAATATACAGTATTCCTACGCAGTGAATAATTCTAATATACCGCTAAAACGTCCTAGATCGCATTCTAACGCGTTTAATTTTGGTGGGGATACTAAAACAAGGGCAAAATTGGAGGAGGCTTGAAAATTAGTTAGCCCGCTAACGATCACACAAGGCGACATGTAACACCCTAACCATTAGCAGGCTAACCATCGCGGGCGCGGTCAAATGAGAATCATTCTCATTTGAGAATTGGGGGCACTTCCTGATAGTTGCGCCCCGTGATTATTAGTCGGGTAGTCGATGCGTGATTTTTTCCTCCTCCCCATATGAATCCACCAAATGCTGATAATACCCATCGTGATCATAAATCACTTTATCATACTCGCCACGCTCGACCGCTTGTCGGTTTTCCGGCGTATCGGGCACGTAAAAAACATCAACCATTGTACTAGTTTTGGTTACAACAATTTTATTGCTCATAATAACGCCCTAGTAAATATATTGTTGCCAATAGCGGCGGATATTATCGCCACCAGCGGAATCATTTGCAGCCTCAACATTACCAACGAAAATATATAGTTTCATAGTGCCATTGCTCCTAGAATGAGAATGATTATTATTAACATTGTGAAGCCATTACCAAATCGTAAACGCTGGAAATGTTTCCCAGCGGTATTATTAGATTTGTGACTTTGTGTTTTACGCCACCAGCTATTCATTGTGTCACCTTAGAATGATTATCAATATTATATAGTTAGTTACTCGTATTCTAGCTCGAAAATATCCTCACCATATAATTTGATTAAATCAACTAAATAAAACGCTGTGCCAGTATTATTATTTCTCCTTATAAATCTATGATTCGCGTCTTTAAATACAGTGAATACATCACCTATTTTACCTACTCCCCATAAATCCTGTGTTAATTTTACCCGTTTAACCTTTAGCAACATATTCCAAGTAATTTCATTCATTGCGCCACCTTTCGAAACGCTGTTTCAATACTATCCGCAGTGGATTGAATATATGCGCCTTTCATTATCAGGCGCTCGGTGCATACTTTGCGGAAAATATTAATAAAATCATCTTCATTTTCTGCAATTAATGCTTCCCCCATAACTTGAACGTCACAAGATGCAAAGGTCAAAAATTGAAACGCTAGTTCACGGGCAACGACCGCATTGATTTTATAATGCGCCTTGCCCTCATAAATATTAATAACGCCCTCGTAAGCTGGGGAAAGCTGATTTAAATAGTTTGCTAACAATGCCGGACGGCAATTAGTTACAAATCTGTTACCTTCATAAATTACCATTTTATACCTTCCCAATCAGATAGCCGGATAATAACATAAAGATCCCCAATGAAAGGGGATCATTCTTAAATAGGGTGGCTGTAAAACCGCCAACCATTGCAAGGATAATAACAATAACGCTTTTCATAGTACCCCACGAAACGCAGCGTAAAAGGTGGCAAAATGTTTAACTGTTTCAGCTATCACGTTGCCGCGCTTGTCAAATTTCTTTTCTGTAACACGAAAGGCATTTTTGTTACGTGCTACATATTCAATTTTGCAATCTGGACGCTCGAACGTGTTAACATCCACCAGCTTAAAGCCTTTCGAACGTGCAAGGGAAACATTGCGGATCATTTTTCTTCACCTTTATTCATGCAGCCCAGCAAATAAGAAAAAACAGCGATACCCGCGCCAATAATAACCATTGGTTTTGTATTTACTAAACTACAATAGGAATCCTGAATACCATAAGCAGTAGCAAAAAGAGTTAAAATAGCGCCCAAGATACCTGCTAGAATAGCTCGAAAAATAACCATTTGTAATACTCCCCTAGTTAGTGGGGCGAAAGTAACGCCCCGTTATTAATTACATTAAAACAATTTTTGCGGCTTGTTTTTTAGTGCAATGTTCCGCTTTCAGGGTATCCAGCAAAAAGCCAGCCGTTTGCTGATCGATTTTATCGGCGTTATACAATTCTTGGATGGTAACATAAGTTTTAGCAATGCCAAATTCAGAAACCATAACGCTGACAATAGCGTGAACGGATACCCATTCCATACCATTAAAAATTGCAGAAGATGATGAATATACCATTTTAAGCCTCCAAATTTTTGGGAAAATTTTCAATCCACCGTTTTGGTGTAAAAGCATTATAACAAAAAAGGCCACCATAAAAGGCGACCTTTACAAAACTTTACATTAGATTATTTATTACTCGCTTTCTGTGTTAGTGGTAAAGGTGGAAATATCAATACCTTTTACCATCTCTACCATTGCCACGCGTTTACTTATTTAACGCCGTAGGGGGCTTAAAGCTGGCTTTACTTTAGTATTACCCTACAGCGTTTTGCTCGTTAGAAAGCGATTTTGGCGGCTTAAAATTGATTGCAGTTGTTAACACTACCTTTTTACCCTGTATAAATATACAGTAGGATAACCTGTGTATAAGTCTGTGGATAAGCCCCTATACCGCCGCCTATTGTGTCAAATCATTTTGTGCTGTTAATAAACTTGTGGATAACTTAAATGATAGTGGTTCTCACTTAGGCTGATAGTTTCTTATAGTTATTATTTCTCTTTAATTTATATGTATATTATATAATATAAAATAGTTAGTTGGCTAATGAGATTTTCCGGGATTAGTAGTCTGCTAATAGTTCAGGCTGTTACAATCCACCAGCATGATTATCATCCTAGCAATTATTAGTCTGCTATCTTTCCGATGCATACTAACAAATAAAAGTCAATTAATTTATTTCATAAAATAAGTAGTTATCCACTGGAAAATAAAAGTCAAGTGGATAACTAGGAAAATTTCATTTTTGCTTTTGGGGATAAGTTATCAACAGGGCTAGAATGCGCCTAAAACGCTCCAGAACGCAATAAAGTTTTTAGCCATCCCATCATAAGGGGATAGGCCGTTTATCGCTGCCACGAGCTTTTTAGATTTTGTCAAGTAGGGCAAAGCAAATATAAATGAAAAAATTACTTGCCTATTTGCTATGTTTTGTGGTATTCGCGCGCCCGTTTCTTTTAATTTTAGGCCGCAGCGCCCAGGTCGCCGCACGGTGTCCGGTGGCGTTTGTCTTTACATTTCTTTACAAATATAAGGTTGCGCCTTTTTCGTTGTTTGTTATTATTTATCTCGTAGGGCGGCAATGACGAACTACACGGCGGAAAGTTTACCGCCGCGCTCTTTAAAAATTGGGTATATCTTAAAGCCTATCGGCGGTAAACTTATCTATTATATATATATATAAGGAATCGACGATATGAAACAAACTTTATTGATCACTGGTAAACCTAGCAAGGCACTGGACAGCAGAACAAAAAATTTGTTGACAGTAGCGCAAAGATCGGTAAAATATCGATTTGCGCAGTACAAGAAAGGCCGCCAGCAAGGTCTAGAAATGATCTGGCGAAATATTATGATCGACCTGAAGGAAAATCATAAAAAACTGCAAAAAATAGTTTGACAACCTAGCCGATAGGCTTTAAGATGTACCCAGTTCGATAAGAGCGATAACTTGATAAAATTTGACGGTCGGTGCTTACCATAATGCGCCCCGCCCCCTAACGGGATATAGCGGCCTTCGTGGAGTTCTTTAAATTGATTATATTGGCGAGCGGATTTTTTCTTATTACCTGTTATTTTCTAGCAGGTAATGCGGAACAATCCAGCAAATAAACAGGAGTTTATACCATGCAAAACATTATTACCGCGCCGAAAATTGGTCAATCTGTTTTTATTCCTTTCGTTACTAAAACGGATGAATTGACCGGAAAAGCCGAACGTATTAAAGGCGCGGCGCTTATGCCGTTTGATACAATCGATGCGGTATACGCTGAAAATGAGCGCAGTAACAACGGAAAAACCGTTTTTAGCGTTCGCGTTAAATCCGGCGACGTTGTAAAGGTTGTTCAACGCAACGAAAAATGGGAAGCCGTTTTATAAATTAGTGTTAACTTTATACCCTCCTTATTCTGGGAGGGTTATAACGATTAACATTAATGTTAATCTAATCCCTTAAATTAAATTAATTGGAGTTTATATCATGACTAACGCAAAAACCGCAAAATTCACCTGGAATGAAGAAAACACCCAGAAAGCTGTTACCATGTACCAGCAGTTAATCAATGAAAACGGTTTAGATTTCGCAAATAGCGACGGCCTGAAAGAGATTGCAAAGGCAGTGGGCGCGACTTCTCCCGTATCCGTTCGCTCAAAATTGACCAGCGCAAAAGCCTATCAGAAGAGCGATAAGCCGCGCAAAGTTGGCGGCGGTAGCTCAATCCGTAAAGCTCACTATGTGCGCGTAATTGCAAAACACGCTATTGATTCCGGCATTATCAAAGACGCTGATGATCTGGCAAGCCTTGAAAGCGCGAAACTGGAAACGCTGGACGCCGTGGCGCAGCTGTTAGGCGTTGCCGATGAAGTAAAACAGGCCGCAGGTGAATAATAGTTATACCTTGCCCCCTTCTAGTGAGGGGGCAATAATATAACTGTTTAGCGATAGTTATTTTCTTCCCTTAAATCAGGAGTTTTAAAAATGATTTTCTTCCCTACTGAATCTTTGATTCTAGGCTTGTTTATTATGGCGGCCTCATTATTGTTCGCTTATTTTCAAAATGATTTAGATTCGTATTATTTTAAACGTAAATCTAAGTTAGCAAAACGTTTAGGTCTGCTTTGTTTTATCGCTGCCGTTGCTTGTGGTGTTAGTTCTAGCCTAGTGCCTTTAAATTAATGTTGCAAATTATAACGCCTATTATTGGAGGCGTTATATTTGGCAATATTGCCGTTATTAATCTAATCCCTTTAATGGAGTTTTATTACTATGATTATTTCCGCAGAAAAACAAACCGTTATCCTGAAAATGGCCGCTGACTTTAATTTCTACGGTAAACGTCTGCGCGCTACTAAATTGGAGGTCTGCGACGATATATCAAAAGCAGTCTACGATACAACGAAACATTCTACCGCCATTTGTGATTGGCTGGAAGCAAACAAACCAGCTAAACCGAAAGCGGCAAAAGTAGCAAAAGCCATTAAAAACGGCGAGCGCCCCGAAGCGGCTGGGATTGTTTCTAGTACGGTTGAGCAATGGGAAGTAAAACAGGGTAAACGTTTTATTATTACGTCGATTCAGAATAATACTTTCCCGCATAAAAACTTTTTAGCCTCACTGGAGCAGTTTGCTAAATATATCGGTGCTGATTTGCTTGTTTCTAAGTATATTTATAATAAAAACGGATTCCAAAATGGGGAAGGTGCTGATGGGATCAAATATGATCCCGCTTTCGATAAATATATTTGCAGCAAAAACGTGTTTTTAAATAACCGCCGTTTTGCTTTCATGGCTGAAATTAATGTTTTGCCCACCGCAGATTATCCGCTTTCAGGATTCGCAGAAACTGCAACGGCTTTAAATATTGAAGGTCTGGCAATTGGTCACGCTAAAATTACCGCTGAAAGCGTGCCAGCTCTCAAAGGTGAGGTAGTGCGCCGCATGTATTCAACCGGAACGGCAACACTCAAAAACTACATTCAGCAGAAAGCAGGACAGAAAGCGGAAGCACTGCATAACTTCGGTGCGCTGATTGTTGAGTTCGATGATGATGGGGAATTTTTTGTTCGCCAGCTTGAAACGATGGATGAAAGCGGCATGTTTTACGATTTGAATATTTGCGCGACTCCTGCCGGATGCTATGAAACGTCGGGACATGTTTTAGGCTTGCAATATGGCGATATTCACGCCGAAAAATTAGATGAGGAGTGCGCCGCTGCATCTTGGGGGCATGGTGATACTTATGGGCTTGTGGATATTCTCAAACCGAAATATCAGTTTGTACATGATGTGCATGATTTTACATCTCGTAACCATCATAATCGTGCGTCCGGTGTATTCCTAGCGAAACAGTATGCCGCCGGACGTGATAAGGTTATTGATGATCTTATCGATACCGGTCGCGTGCTGGAATCGATGGAACGTGATTTCTCGCAAACAATTATTGTTGAATCGAATCACGATTTGGCGCTATCCCGTTGGCTTGATGATCGTAATGCTAACATCAAAGACGATCCCGCAAACGCGGAACTGTATCACAGCCTAAACGCTGCAATCTATGCGGCTATTGCAAGGCAGGACGATACCTTCAACGTGCTAGATTATGCGCTGCGTAAGGTTGCAGGTTGTGAATTTAACGCCATTTTCCTGACCACTGACCAATCTTTCAAGATTGCAGGTATTGAATGCGGCGTACACGGTCACAACGGCATTAACGGCAGCCGTGGCAACCCGAAACAATTTAAGAAATTGGGCAAGTTAAACACCGGACACACTCACACCGCCAGCATTTACGGCGGCGTATATACCGCTGGCGTTGCTGGTAGTCTGGATATGGGTTACAACGTTGGCGCGTCAAGCTGGACGCAAACGCATTTAATTACATACGCAAACGGTCAGCGCACCTTGATTGACTTTAAGAATGGTAAATTCTTTGCATAATTAAATTATTCCCCTAGCGGCTTGAAATATAGCCACTATTACAGGAGCTAAATTAGATGGCTATTAAAATTAATCTTCCCAACGTTAAAAACACCGATGATACTTGGTCGATTGATACTATATTGCGCGGCACTGTATACCGTAACTTAAAAGATAATAATTGTTATATTTATCAAAATGAATTAAACGGCCACACTTATATAATTGAGTCCGATGGTTTTTGTTCTTTTGAGACTGATTATGAAGCGAAAGATCATATACAGGCAAATGATATTCCTGACGTATGGAAAGAAACAAATCTCGCTTTTGTTGTAAGTCTTGAAGCTAACAAATAAATTAAATCCCTATATTAAACTAATTGGAGTTTTATAAATATGAAAAAGCAAAATATTCCATTTGACCGCGCTCAGTCCTCAATTGTTCTGGTTTATTCTAATGGCGAGCGTTACCACGTCGAGGCGGGGCACGTTATTGATGACTTACTAGACTTTAATGACGCGTTGCAGGTTACTACCTTTGCCTATACGCAAGGTCGCGCAAGTAGCTACATTAAAGCCGCAGGCGTTTATGTTGACACGGTGAAACAAGAAACGATTATCATCGACGCCGTAAAATCCGGCCTAGCCTTTGCGGTCGTTGCTCCTTGCCTCGCTTGTCTAGATGATCAATTGATTTCGGCAAAGGTATATACTTGCGCTGGTATTCGTTCCCATGTATCCGGCGAAGATATTAGTTTTATCGCTGATGCGTTGGCTTATGGTCTTTAATAGTTGATTTATTATTACCCGCTTATAAATAGCGGGTAATGCTGGATAAACTAAATCCCTTTAATGGAGAACGTAACAAATGAATAAAGCTATTATGAATATTTCCCGTAATTTCCCGCATATTTCCCGCGTCATGATTTGGGATTTAGACGGCACTATCATTAATTCTTTCCATCGTGTAGCGCCTTGCTTTGATAATGAGGGGAATTTAGATTTAAATAAATATAAAAATGAAGCCTGCAAACATCATTTAATAATGCAAGATACATTATTACCATTAGTTGAATACATGCGCCAGTGCATGAATGACGCAAATACTTTAAACATTATTTGTACTGCTCGACTAATGAGCAAATCAGATTATTACTTCCTGCGCAAACAAGGCTTGCGTGGCCGTGATAAAAGCAATATCCGCGTGTTTTCCCGCGACACACTGCATAAATATTTTAAAGCTGATAAGGTTAGCGAAATATACCACAGCAAGGACGCAGTGTATAAATCTTATTATTTTGAATTATTTAAACAGCTATATCCGAACGCTGATTTTACAATGATTGATGATCATAAAGGTGTATTATCAGCGGCAGCGTCATACGGATTTAAAACGCTGGACGCGCAAGCCGTTAATGATATTCTATCAATCGGCGTGGCATTGATAGGCGGAACCTTTGTTGATGAATCCCTCGATGATGATAATGATTATCAGTTCCTAGCTGATCGCTTGAAATTATGCTGGGAAAGTATGACCGAGGAAGAACGCGCAGAATATAGTTGCAGCCCGCAACAATATATTGAGAAACTAAAAGTTGCGTAATAATTAAAATTGAAATAGTCACGGTGTGTAATGATAACATGCCGTGACTATTAGCTTGCTAAGTACCAGGCGGTAATGAGACTCATTCTCATCTCGGAGGCCACTGGGCACACCTCCATGTGTAATCTTATGAAATTTGGCAAAAAGGTTAATTAGCGCATAGAAGGGTCGTCAAACCGGTGTTCTGGTCTAAACTCACGGAATCTCTTCCGCGACGCCCGAGATCCATCCGACCACTCCCGCTCAAACTCCGCACGTTTCTCGTCAAACTTCCGCTCCCTTTCTGCAATCTCCCGCGTCACTCCCTCAATATATTTACGATGCTTGTTAATTGCCGCAGTTGTTCCGAAAACTCCCGCGAGTATCCCGATAATAAAAGCAATTACAATACTAAACATCTAATTCCCTCTCAATTTGCAGAATACGGATACTATCAGCACGTTGCAGTAGTACTAACTTTTCTAGAATAACTTGTTGTTGTTTCACCTGAGCTTCTAGAGTTTTTAGGCGGAGATACACGATACGAGAGACAATGAGGATTACCCAGACTAATATTACTATTAGTGTAATTCCCACTTCCATCATTTACGTTTCTCCAGTAATAAGGTTTCAATTCTAGCTAAGTGATTATCCAAAATACATTGCCCAATAATCACAATTCCTAGTAGTGCAATAATTACCCATTCCATTAAATCCACCCCGCCATAGCTGCTAACCAAAAACCTACGAAGATTAGGAATAATACAAAACCAAATCCGTAAATATTAACCCACGCTTCGTACACTTCTCCGCGTCTGTTCTTTCTTTTATTTGACATATCTTTCGTACTCCCGTAAATGTGGTATTTTAAATTATTTTATAGTTTGTGCATAACCAACCATGCTTGTGACTTCCTAGAAGGACTTCTACTTTTCTTACATAGTGGTTTCTGCCAATATACCGTCCAAAAAATAAAAAATTTAGTTTACTTAGATGTCTTTTTGCTTTATACTAATTACAGGTAGTTAGATTGCTCTAGTTTAAATTTACAATCACCATATTTAAGGTCAAACTGACTGAGATCCCACCACCCAAATTTAGTACGGAGTTGTACTACTGGAAAGCGATCTCCCTTAATACGAACTTTTTGAACTTTGAGGCCATAATGTTCTTCTCCTGCACCTCCAAAAGATTTTACAAATCCCGTACAAAATGGTTTGGGAGCAGGTGCACAACCAGATAACATAACTGCGGCAACTAGTGCAATCACAAACTTTTTCATATTTATCTCTCCATTTCTAATTTATGAATCTATTATAGCAAAATAGAGGGATGAAAGCAAATACATTTTTATAATAGGAGATTATATGGGTTTTTTCGCTGGAAAATATAGCGATGGTAAGACCGTACTATCTTTAAATACTGAATCTGGTGGTGACATTAATCGTCACTATAGTCCAAATGCCAATAGTATTTTTCATAGTGATATGCCATTTGTCCTAGTTGATGGTACTTATGAGTCTGGATTAGGTGATGCCGGTAATGGGTTTTTTGTATGTCAAATGCCCGCTGACATAATAAATATTAAATCTAACGATCCTGGTAGAGTTATACTAACTGCTATTGAGATAAATGGTACTCACAGAGCTTTTCTTAATGGTACTCAGAGTAAGGTGGGTCAAACTATAGTTGCCACTCAAGCAGATCCTTTTAGATCTTTTGCTAGTGTTTCCCAGACTAGTGGATTTGCATTTGGTAATAGCCTGGCATCTGGTACATATAACTATAATCCATCTATAGGACATGAAGAATCTATCTCTAGAAATGGTACTGGTGGAACCACCCTACATAGTACGTATCATGGTATAGTTAGGCCCGGTGCAGGAGCTCCAGTAGGTATTACTGTTGCAGAGGCCTTTGCACAGTTAGGATTCCCTACTAATAGTAGTACAGTACCTATAGATGGTAATAACCAATATTACTGGGACCCGGGATGGATGTCTCCTTTAGGGTCAGCACACAGAGGGCACGATTGGTTCTATGTTTGTAACTCTAACATACGTGGGTACGGTGGGGTACGACAAGGTCTTCCTGGTAATGTAAATACTATGTATCACGATGGGGGTAACAGATTTGTTTGCAGGGGTTCTACAACTAATTTAGCTAACCAATCTGGTAACGCTACAATACTACAAGATTGGTATAATATAACTCCTACTAAAGTTATTTGGTACGTTTTGAATTTAAGATACTCAAATGGTGGTATGAGTATATCTGGTAATCCTTTTACTGGTTCAGATATTCTTATCTCTCCCTCTAATTTTATAATTAAAGGAGTAAGTCTTCCTAATACTGGATATAAGTTTATTAACCAGAATGCTTTCGGTAACTTAGGTTATAGACCAGATATGGAATATATTGGAAATAATGCAGCGTACACTGGGGCCTTTGGGGATACCACTGCAAGGTGTGAACTTGTAGGTTCTAGTAACGGGAGTTTATGGTCTCCTGTAGACTATGGAGGGGCTAAGTCTCAAATTAGTATTTACAAATTCGGAGCTGGTAAGCAATGGTACGTAAACTCTAATGATAATACTATCGGTAATGAACACGGGGTTGTTTGGGGGCCTTCAGCAGTTCCACTACGACTTTTTAGCGGAAATGTTGGTAGTTCTTACATGGGGGATGATATTACTCCCAGCTACCCAGGAACTGGAGATAGATACGTTGGTTTATCAACTATTGGGCTAGGTATACCGGGTGGCAATGCTACTGTAATTCTTACCACTGAAGTTATATCAGGTAATCTTAACTGTGCAGGTGTTCCTGCTAATACATGGAATAACGGTGTATTTCAGGTTCAAGGAAGAAGAGCATATAGTTATAGTAATGGGGACGCGATATTCCACCAGATTTTAACACTACCAGTAGGGTATTTAGTACCTTTTCATACTACATCTGCTTTTAGATACACACCTAACAATGCCCTAAGTAGAAATAGTTTTATATACACTGCTAAAAATCTGGGGAACGGAAATGTAGAGTTAGGGGTAGTTATGCACGTAAGTTTAGGTAGTGCAGTTTTTCTACCTAGATTAAGAGTAACAGTTCAACGCCTTACCTAAAGGAGGAAATATGGCAAATGATGTATTAGTACCAGATCTTATGTCCCCTGAAGGGATGGATGTAATTGAAGCTTATTTACAGTGCGGGAGTGATGTGCCTTCTGCCGCACGTAGTCTTGGAATGTCCGAAATTGCTTTTCGAGATATTATGAATCGTAGTGAAGTTAAGAACTACTTAAATGATATTTTTATGGAGAGTGGTTTTCGTAACAGAGACCGTTTGTTCGGTGTTCTAGATGAAGTTATTAAACGTAAGCTGGAGGAACTAGAAGAAACCGGCATGGGTTCTGACCAAGATATTATGGATATTCTCTGGAAAGCACATAAAATGAAAATGGAAGAAATGAAAATGATGGTAGAACTGGAGAAAGCAAAGGCAGCAGCCCGTACTCCAGCCAATCAGACCAATATCCAGAATAACATTATTGCTGGAGCTGGGGATCAAAACTACATGGACTTAATTACCTCCCTGGCTACTGGAGGTAAGAAGTAATGGAAGTATCAAGACCCTACGTTAACACAGTAGATGTTATTGATTTCGGGATAGATAAACGTTTCTTTCGTCTACCTGTTTCAGGAATACTAGCACAAGAAGGTATTACACCTAATGGTCCTCAAATAGCAATCATCAATGCTTTAGAGGATCCTAGACATCGTTTTGTAACGGCGTGTGTATCACGCCGTGTAGGTAAATCCTTCATCGCATATACTCTTGGGTTCCTAAAGTTGCTGGAGCCTAACGTAAAGGTGCTAGTAGTTGCTCCTAACTACTCACTGGCCAACATCGGATGGTCTCAGATTCGTGGTCTCATTAAGAAGTATGGCCTACAAACCGAACGTGAGAATGCTAAAGATAAAGAGATTGAGCTGGCAAACGGCTCACTGTTTAAACTAGCTTCTGCGGCTCAGGCTGACTCCGCGGTTGGACGTTCATATGATTTTATCATCTTCGATGAGGCGGCAATTTCCGACGTTGGTGGTGATGCCTTTAGAGTTCAGTTGCGCCCTACTCTAGATAAGCCTAATTCTAAGGCTCTATTTATCTCTACTCCTCGTGGGGGTAACTGGTTTAAAGAGTTTTATGCCTATGGATTTGATGATACATTACCTAACTGGGTATCTATTCATGGTACATATCGTGATAACCCACGTGCTGATCTGAATGACATCGAAGAAG
>ERZ834694.2347-NODE-2347-length-13455-cov-2.981716_pt1 | contig 13455 bp, 9 predicted proteins | sample MGYA00519691_ERZ834694 | MGnify/ENA primary metagenome ERZ834694 (study PRJEB31850, sample SAMEA3708758) | human gut metagenome | biome: human gut; feature: human-associated habitat; material: faeces | place: China | collected 2014 ... | reverse complement strand
GTAGTGGAGTAATGTTTTGCATAAGTTGCTGGTATTGTTCCATGTAATTCATTCGGAGATCAAGGGAAAACATGAATTCGCGGATTTGTTTTTTTGACGGTGTAATCTGGAAAGTCGGCCCTAAGATGAGCGTATACTCCTGATGTTTTACAATACCATAAAAATGTTCGTAGGGAGAGATGAAATAGTTTACATTGCCATCAATCGCAAGCAGGGTATCGAGGTAGGGGCTGGCAGGGTCTTTGGGAAAATGAGAAGGATCATAGTAATGTATGAGTTTATTTTCTTTATATACTCTGACAGCAACAGACGATAGAGAGGAGATATTGCTGGCAATAAAATCGTAGTCTATCTGGCGCATGATTTTCTCCTAACCAATATGATGATATAAAATTACAATGATTAAAACAATCTTACAAGAAATAACAAAAAAAATCAATTATATTATAAGATAGTTAAAAGTGTGTAGTAAAGGAGACCAGAATGAATAGAGAAATATTTAATCCATATCTACTTGGGTGAGAGTATATTCCGGATGGAGAACCACATGTTTTTGGTGATTGGATATATGTATATGGAAGCCATGATCGTGCAGGCGGTACGGATTACTGCCAAAACGATTATGTTGTATGGTCTGCGCCATTAGAGGAATTATCTGAATGGAAATATGAAGGGATAATATACAAAAATTTGATCCATCAATATTGGTAGATAATGACGGAAGAATTTGGCTTTATTCTGGCAGTAGTCAGACGACAGTGAAAAATACGGGGCATCCAATGGTAGGATGCTTTGTGATGGAATTAGAAACAGACATGCCAGCAAAGGAGTGAAATTATGGGAAATAATAAGCAACTGGTAGATTTAGATAAGAAACAGCCGCTTAAGGATATCTACCGGAGGAATCAGTACAAAATAGATGACAGATTTGTTCTTAGGGATGGAAAGACACATAAGTGTGCAATCCTTTGCCCGGGTGGGGGATATACATTAGTTTGTTCTTTTATTGAAGGGACGCCGATTGCACGCAAACTCAATGCCATGGATATATCTGTATTTATTGTATACTATCGAGTGCGAAAAAAAGCCATATATCCAAATCCGCAGGATGATCTGGCGAGGGCTGTCAGGGAAATCAGTGCAAAAGCGGACGAGTATCATGTGGATATGACAGATTATTCTGTCTGGGGAGCGTCAGCAGGTGGTCATCTGGCGGGTAGTTTTGGAACAACAGTTATGGGATATGCCAGATATCAACTTCCCAAACCGGGAGCAATTGTGCTTTCATATCCAGTCATCACTTTGGAAAAAGATCTGACGCATCAGGGAACAAGACAGAATCATATTGGAAAAAAAGCAGACGAGAAAACAGCAAGAAAATATAGTGTGCAGACCAATGTTGATGCTGCTTATCCACCGACGTATATTTGGTGTGGTGATGCAGATGGTACAGTTTCACCAGAGAATACAAAGATGATGGAACAGGCGCTGGAGAGAAATCATATTGCACATCAATGTGAGATCTTTCCAGGGGTAGATCATGGCGTAGGACCAGCGACAGGAACAGCAGCAGAAAATTGGATCGAACATGCAGTAACATTTTGGAAGGAGAATATGAGATGAAAAAACAAGCCTATAACCCGTATTTACCATTGGATACCTATATTCCGGATGGAGAACCGCATGTTTTTGGCGACCGCCTTTATATTTATGGCTCCCATGATGCAGAAAACGGTACGGAATTCTGTGTGCTTGATTATGAATGTTTTTCCGCACCGGTGGATGATTTATCTGACTGGCGTAGTGAGGGTATCATTTATCGCGCCGATCAGGATCCGGGAAGAAATGAGAAAGATAAGTATATGTATGCGCCGGATGTTGTAGAGGGAAAGGATGGACGATATTACCTCTATTATGCCATGAGTGGCGGACACTTTACGGGACCAATCCATGTGGCAGTCTGCGATACACCGGCAGGAAAATACGAGTATTATGGAGAGGTGAGAAATGCAGACGGCTCGACTTTTGACAGGTGTATTACCTTTGACCCCGGACTTTTGAATGACGATGGCAGGATTTATCTCTATTACGGCTGGGCAATCGGAACGGGATCACAAAGTATGCCGAAAAGTATGTATGGCTTTTTGAATTTTACCTGCAAGCATTTTGTGGCAGGAAAATTGTTTGAAAAGTCTAAGGAGCAGATGGCAAGAGAACCACAGGGTATTCAGGGAGGAAATGTCGTTGAACTTGCAGATGATATGCTCACCGTTATATCCGAGCCCAAACGTCTTGCACCGGGACAGTTTGATGCAAAGGGAACACAGTGGGAAGACCATGCCTTTTTTGAGGCATCATCTATGCGAAAAATAGGTGATACCTATTATTACATTTATTCTTCTCAGGTCAATCATGAACTCTGTTATGCTACAAGTAAATATCCGGACCGTGATTTTACCTATCGGGGTGTTATTATCTCTAACGGTGATGTCGGCTTTGAAGGAAGAAAATTATCAGAAAGGCTTGCTATGACAAGCAATGATCATGGTAGTCTGGTATGTGTTAAGGGGCAGTGGTATATTTTCTATCACAGACATACCAATAAGACCTGTTACAGCAGACAGGGCTGTGCGGAAAAAGTGGAGATTCTTGCGGACGGCAGTATTCCACAGGTGGAGATGACCTCCGCAGGGTTGAATGACGGCGCGCTGGCGGCAGAAGGCACTTACCCGGCAGCAATCTGTTGTAATCTCTACAATGCCAAGATTTGGAAAAAAGGACATATACCGGTTATGGGAAATAATGGACGTATGCCATTTGTGACTTGTCGGGATGATGAACGTTTTGTGGCAGATTTATGTGATGATGCTGTGATGGGATATAAATACTTTGCTTTCGATGGAAAAGTGACCTTGACGGTAACTTATCGTGGACAGGGAAGTGTTAGCGTATGTGATGAGACAAAAACGCTCGGAGAATTGACGCTTGCACCATCCGTAGAATGGTGCAAGGCATCCGTTGAGATTACAGAAAAGGGGACGCATGCCCTGTATCTGAAGACAAAAGGTGATACTATGTGTGACATTCTCGATTTTTCTTTCTCCAGATAAGTATTTTGGAAAATGAAGGGAAAAGTTACAATAAGCAAAACATTATTACAAGAATTATAAAAGCAGAATCTATAAAATACCTATAGAATGAAAGATTTCTATAGGTATTTTTTTATCTATAAAGGATTCTGAAGGGTAAAAGGAGAGGGACAAATGAAAGAAATCAGAGCAAAATTTTTGGATGCGAAAGCATTCAACAGCCGGATCAAATCACCGGACATGGAAAAGAAAGAAAAATGGGTAGGATATTTAATTGGTCCTGCAGGAGCATTGTTGCTGAATGCAGTTTTAGCATCCTATCTGAATGTTTATTATACGGATGTATTGAATCTGACGACCGTATGGGGCGGTTTATTTTTGATGGCATTTCCAATCATCTCGAAAGTCATTGATGCCATTACCAATGTTATTATGGGCTATATCATTGACCATACCAAGACAAAGCAGGGAAAGGCAAGACCCTATCTTTTGTTGGCGGCAGTATTACTTCCGATTACCGGTATTTTACTTTTTACAGTACCAGAGTTCAATGAAACATTGGAAGTTATCTGGGTTATGCTCTCATACAATTTGTTTTATTCGTTAGCATTTACCATTTATAACATGAGTCATAATCTGATGGTTCCGCTTTCCACCAGAAATTCGGAGCAGAGAGGTGTTTTGGCGGTGTTTAATAACATTGCAACCATCATGATTTCGGGCATCATCGTCGCTTTGATTTTCCCAATGCTGGTACTGCCGCAACTGGGCGTGGTAAAGGAAAAATGGATTGCCATGGCGGCTATCCTTTCGATTCTGGCTTTGCCGCTGACCTTACTGGAATATTATCATACGAAGGAACGCGTCACGGAAGAAAATGCAGATGTCACAGAAGAAAACGACATTACCTTTAAGCAACAAATGAAGGCTGTTTTGACAGATCGCTATATGTTCTGCCTCTTGCTTTATTTCTTTGTCTATACCATTGGTTCTATGCTTAAGAATATTGCATTGGTCTACTATTGCAATTATGTCCTTGGTACTTATAACGATGGTATCACGCAGACTATGGTATCCGTGATCGGCGGTATTCCGATGGGAATCGGTATCTTTGCGGTATGGCCTTTGGCTAAGAAATTTGGAAAAAGAAATCTTACCGCAGCCGGATTTGTTCTTTATGGTCTGGGTAGTGCCATTTGCTGGATGGCACCGACCAATATGGTCATTGTCTTGGTCGGACAGTTTATTAAAAATATTGGTGGGCTGCCTTGCGCTTACGTCTTTATGGCTTTGATGGCTGATACATACGATCACTTGGAGTGGAAAAACGGATTCCGAGTTGATGGCGCTGCTATGTCGATTTATTCCATTATCACAGTAGCTGTCGGTGGTATCTGTACTGGTGTTTTCAACATTCTCTTATCAAAGACAGGTTATATCGCACCTTCTCTTGTAGATGGTGTGACAGTAGCAGCACAGCAACCGGATGCAGTGAAAAGTATGATTACTTTTTGCTTTGTAGGTCTGGAAGTGATCACTTCCGTCATTGTATTTGTACTGCTTATGTTTATCAACGTAGAAAAGGGATTAAAGGAAAAACAGGATGAGATTGCTGCCCGCAGAGAAGCAAAAAAGTCAGAATGATAGAAATTGTTAAAAATTAGAAAAACCGGATACGAGGAAATAGAGAGGCAGAGAAGGTCTATGAAGGCAGTAAACTTAAAAGTAGAATACATGAGAAATCCGATCGGTATCGATTATGCGTGCCCTCGTCTTAGTTGGAATTTTTCCGAGGGATCAAAGCAAAGTGCCTATCAGATTCTGGCGAGGGATGAGGATGGGGATATGCTGTGGGACTCCGGGAAAGTCGAAAGCCAGCAGATGCATCTGATTCCCTGGGGAGGAGCAAATTTAAAAAGCCGTTCGGAGGTTTTTTGGAAGGTCACAATCTGGGATGAAAAAGACGAAGCGGAGACATCAGATACAGCACATTTTGAATTGGGACTCTTAGAAAAAAATGATTGGAGCGCAGAGTGGATTACCGGAGATTATGTTCCAAAGAAAAAAGAACGCTATCCGGTGGATTGTTTCAAAAGAAGTTTTGTGGTAAAAGACGGTCATAAGATCAAAAAAGCCCGCGCCTATATGAGTGCCTGTGGTCTATATGAGGGGCGTATCAATGGAAAAAAGATAGGGGATTTTATCCTTGCACCGGGCATTACCGACTATAGAAAAAGGATCCAGTATCAGACAGTGGATGTGACCGATTTACTGAAAGAAGGAGATAACGAACTTTTCTTCATGCTGGCAGACGGCTGGTATCGTGGATCTGTTGGTGCCTGGGGTATGCGGAATTATTATGGAAGTGAAACGAAACTTCTGGCGCAGATAGAAATTACCTATGAGGATGGAGAAGTGGCGGTCATTGCAACAGACGACACTTTTTCCTGGACGCAGGATGGACCAATCCGTTTTGCAGACAATAAGGACGGCGAGATCTACGATGCCGGAAGGGAAGATTTTGCCAAGGCTGTCTGGAAAAAAGCAAAAGTGACATCGCACAAGATATGGCCGACGGCTTCCAACAATTTTCCATTGATCGAGCAGGAGCGGCTGATGAATCCCAAACTGATCGTGACGCCATCCGGGAAAAAGGTGCTGGATTTTGGACAGAATATCGCTGGAATTCTTGCCTTTACGGTGAAAAATGCCAAGGCCGGTCAACGGATTTTTCTTCGTTTTGGGGAACTGATGAAAGACGGCGAATTTACCCAGAAGAATATCCAGTGTGCGAGAGGAGAGTTTAAGACGCCTTTGCAGCAGGTGGAATATTTCTGCAAGGAAGGAAGAAACGAATATAAGACGACCTTTGCCATTTTTGGTTATCAGTACATAGAAGTTGAGGCAGATTGTCCGATCGATCCGACCAATTTTAAGGCAATCGCTGTCTATTCCGATTTTGAGACGACATTTACCTTTGATTCTTCCAATGCGCTTTTAAATCAGTTTGTCCAAAATACCCTATGGTCGCTCAAGAATAATTCAGCCGATCTGCCGACAGATTGTCCGACCAGAGAACGTCATGGCTGGTCCGGAGACGCGCAGATTTTTGTCAATACGGCTTCCTACATGGTAAACTATGCGCCGTTTGCCTTGAAATACGAAAATGATCTTTGCGACTGGCAAGATAAATCCGGCAATTTTCCACAGATTGCACCGGAAGGAGGCACGGATTTTTATATGCGTGTGATGAATGGATCTGTCGGTTGGTCGGATGCCGGTATTCTGATTCCTTATCGTCTATGGAAGATGTTTGGGGATGATCGCATGATCAGCGATTACTATGATAATATGAGGCGTTATGCAAAATACATGATCGGTCGCACTGGAAAAACAGAACCTTTTATTTCAGAGCACACAGGCCTGTCCGCGAAAGAAAAAAAATATCTCTATAATTACGGACAGCATTATGGGGAGTGGGCAGAACCCAAGGATGTCAAGACGATGACCTGGAAGGATTTCGCCACTTCGCGTCCGGAGGAGGCAACGGCATATTTATCCTACGTCATGGGGCTGATGACAGAGATTGCATCCTATCTGGGCAAAACAGAGGATATTCCGCTTTATGAGGAATATCGTGACGGCGCCAAGCGTACTTATCAAAAACTTGTACACCTGCCAAAGTATTCTTTGGATACGGATCGTCAGGCGAGACTGGTAAGGCCCCTCTATTTTGGATTGCTGGATGAGAAGGATACTGTTTATGCAAAAAAACGTCTGATACAGGCTTTAGAGCATTATCATTGGCGCGTTGGTACGGGCTTTTTGTCTACACCGTTTATTTTATATGTTCTTGAAAAAATTGATCCAGAGTATGCCTACCGGCTGTTAGAAAATGAAGAAAAACCAGGCTGGCTTAGTATGCCAAAGGCAGGTGCAACGACCATCTGGGAAGACTGGGAGGGTCCAAATTCAGACAACGGAAAGGGCGGCGGCATTGCATCACTGAACCATTACTCAAAGGGTGCTGTCTGTGAGTGGGTTTTTGAGAAAATGTGTGGAATCAAAGTCGCAGGAGAGAATCGTTTTAAGATCGCACCTGTGCCGGGCGGACATTTCAGCCATGCCGGTATGACTTATGACAGCGTCTACGGTAAGGTGGGATGCTCTTGGAAAAAGTACGCGGATGGAACGTATGCCTATCACATTCTTGTTCCACCCAATACAACGGCGGAGGCGAGCCTGCCAGGCTGCAAGGCGCAGACGCTTCCTGCTGGGGAATATGATCTGTGATTTATGGAAAAAAACTTAAAATCAATCTAAAAAAATAACAAAAAAGCGAATTTCCTATCGTGGGAATTCGCTCTTTTACGTTATACTGTAAACAGAATAAAAGAGCCAAAAGGGACACTCCATGTGGCAAAAGGAACGTCCCTACCAGACAAGGAGGATACAAAAAATGAGTAAATTTCCACAGGGATTTATGGTAGGTGCTTCTACCGCAGCACACCAGGTAGAAGGTAACAATATTCACAGTGATTACTGGGTACAGGAGAATGTAGAACATTCACAGTTCGTCGAGCCATCCGGCGATGCAGTCGATCATTACAACCGCTATGAAGAAGACATCAGGATGATGGCAGAAGCAGGGCTGACGGCATATCGTTTTTCCATCGAGTGGGCAAGGATCGAGCCAAAGAAAGGCGAGTTTGATGACAAGGAGATCGAGCATTATCGCAAGGTCATCGCCTGCTGCAAGGAAAACGGCATCGAGCCGATCGTGACCATGCATCACTTTACTTCTCCGGCATGGCTCATTTCCATGGGCGGCTGGGAAAATGAAGAAGTCGTTGATCTCTTTGCGAATTATGTAAAATATGTCGTAGAACGTCTGGGAAGCGAACTTAACTATATTTGCACCATCAACGAGGCAAACATGCGCTTACAGTTGGCTGCCATCATGAAAAAGTACATGGGCAGCATGGGCGGCGGAGCAAAAGATGCATCAAATGCAGATGCCATGAAGAAAATGGCTGAGGCTCCAAAGCAGGATGCACCAAAGGAAGGCGATGTGCAGGTTGGACTCAACCTTGGACAGGGCATGAATACCATGATGATGGGCATGATGGAATGTGCAAAGGCATTTGGCTTGCAGGATCCAAGAGGCATCCATAATTTTGTTTCCATGTGCACACCACAAGGGGATATTCTGGTCATGAAGGCGCATCAGGCAGCCAAGAAGGTCATCAAGGAATTATATCCGGACATCAAGGTCGGTATCACTTTATCTTTGCATGATATGCAGCCGGAAGCAGGCGGCGAAGATGCAGCAGCAAAAGAATGGGATGAAGAATTCCGTCATTATCTTCCATATATTGCAGATGATGATTTCTTTGGCGCACAGTCTTACACCAGACAGTGCTTTGATGCTGAGGGCAACAAATATACACCGGACGGCGTGGAATTGACCCAGATGGGATATGAGTTCTATCCACAGGCGATCGCCAACGTTGTCCGTGCAGTGGCAAAGGATTTCAAGGGCGATATTATCGTTACCGAAAATGGTATCGCAACTGCAGACGACAGCCGTCGTCAGGAATATATCAAAACAGCAACGACAGGTCTTCAGGAGTGTATCGCAGACGGTATTCCACTCAAGGGCTATATGCACTGGTCACTCATGGATAACTTTGAGTGGCAGAAAGGTTTCTCTATGCAGTTCGGTCTGATCGCAGTAGACCGCAGCAATATGAAGCGTACCGCAAAAGAAAGTCTTTATCTTCTTGGAAGTATGGCAACAAAATAAATAAGACCATTAGGAAAAATCCTCTTGCAGATTTCTGCAAGGGGACTTTTTTCGGCCTGTGTAAAATAGCGAGTACAATTTTGTTGTAAAGGCAAAGAAAATCAGAAATTATGCATAATTTTCAGAAAAATCTTGTGTGATATGTCGAAAAAGTGCTATGATGGAAAAAGTAAAGGAGGAACGGAGTCCTATGAAAAAGAAAAAACAACAGAGGAAAAGAGGAATCGCGGAGGAGATACAGGTCAGTATCTTGTCAAAGGTAGTCATCGTATTTGTTATCGTTGCGGCAGTGGTTACCTTTATGGTGGGCAACATCAGTCTGAGTGCCCAGAAGAACGACCTGGAGATGCAATCCAAAGCAGCAGCATACCAGTTGGAGATATTCTTTGAGGAATACACGACGGTCGCAGAACAGATGGCACTGAGCACAGATGTGCAGACTTTATTGGAGGAGACCGGACCGGGAGCCAATATTACAGAGTCAGAGCGTTATGCAACCGTATTCAATACTATGAAAAAGACCGCGGCAGCAGACAGTGACAACATTCAGGCAGTCTGGGTCGGCGATATTGATGCCAATGTTCTGACACAGTCAGACGGCTATACCAGTGGCAGTGATTTTGAGATCACAGAGCGTGCATGGTATAAGGCAGTAGAAGAAGAAAAGACCATCCTTACGGATGCATATGTAGATGCCAGCACAGGCAATGTGATCCTGAGTGCGGCTACTCCGGTATATGACCAGAGCGGACAAAATATCATCGGTGTTGCAGGTGTGGATGTGGCACTGGATCATATCGATGAACTTTTACCGGCATACAAGATCGGAAACAATGGATTTGTTATTCTGGTTACTTCTGAAGGCAATGTGATCTATCATCCGAACACGGACAACCAGCAGAAGAGTTTGAGCGAGTTGAATGTAGACAAGACCTTGATCCAGACAGTTGAGGGAGGTAAAGATACTTCCGTACATTATTCCGCAGATGGAAAGAGCAAATACGGTTATGTCGGAAGAATTGGTTCGACCGATTATCTGACCATTTCCTGCTTACCGGCAAGTGAATATTTTGCAAGTCTGATCCGTTGTATCATCATTGTATTGTTGCTTGTCATTGCAGGTATTGTCGTTATCATCATCACGATCCGTCATCTGGCAACCCAGTTGACTAAGCCGATCGTTGCTTTGAATGATGTGGCACAGGAACTGGCAGAAGGCAATCTGGATGTGACTCTTGATATCGCATCTGAAAATGAGATCGGGGAACTTGCAGATTCTATTCAAAAGACAGTAGATCGTCTGAAAGAATATATCAATTACATCGATGAGATTTCTTCGGTATTGGATCGACTGGCAGATGGTAAGTTGAAGTTTACCTTGAAGTATGATTATGCAGGAGAGTTTGCAAAGGTTAAGACCGCCCTGCTTCATATCTCAGGATCCTTTGAGCAGATGATCGAAGATATCATTGACAGTTCTACGCAGGTATCTATCGGTGCGGATGAACTTTCCAAGGCTGCACAGAATATCGCAGAGGGTGCTATGACGCAGGCTGCATCTGTGCAGGAACTTGTTGCAACAACCGAATCCGTATCACAGCAGGTAGAGGAAAATACCGAGGATGCGCAGAAGTCTGCAACAGAGACATCCCGTGTTACCCATATGATGCAGGATAGCAGAGAACAGATGAATCAGATGATGGAGGCAATGAACAAGATCACGGAGACATCCAATGAGGTTGTCAGTATCATCAAGACGATCGAAGATATTGCAGACCAGACCAACCTTTTGGCACTCAATGCTTCTATTTAGGCTGCCAGAGCCGGAGAGGCAGGCAAAGGTTTTGCAGTCGTTGCATCTGAGATCGGATCTCTTGCGGATGACAGTTCTAAGGCTGCAAATAATACCAGGGATCTGATCGAGATCTCCTTGCAGCAGATTGATCGTGGTTCCAGTCTGGCACAGAATGTTGTGCAGTCTATGCAGGATGTACTGGATGCCGTCGAAGAAGTCAATGGCATGATCGGTAAGAGTGCAGAGAACAATGAAGCACAGAACCAGAGCATGGAGCAGATCCGTGTCGGCATTGAAGACATTTCCAAGGGCGTTGAGGACAATTCCGCATCTGCCGAGGAGACATCAGCAACTTCTCAGGAGTTGGCAGCACAGGCGGCTACATTGGAGGAACTGGTTAAGAGATTTGATCTTAAGGATCATGGTAGAGAAGAATAAAAGAACTTTAGTAAAATGCGGTTGCCCGGTGTGGTGACCGCATTTTTTGCGCGTATTCACGCATTGTCAAAACGGGCAATCCATGGTACAATACATTAGTTTAGCAAGGCTATATGTTATAGAAAATGGAGAATAGATATGCGGTGGAATAAATACACGATAAATACAAGAACGGATGCAGAGGAATTGGTCTGTGCCATGCTATCGGAACTGGGCATTACCAGTGTAGAGATCGATAACCTTATTCCGGTTCCGGATGCGGACAGACAGGGCGGTGTATTTGAAGAACTGCAACCGGATCTGCCGGAGGACGATGGATCTTCACGCATTAGTTTTTATCTGGAAGAAGATGAGGCAGACGCATCCGAGATCTTGGAAAAAGTAAGACAGGCTTTGGACGATATGTCAACGTATGCCCAGATCGGCGAGGGTACGATCACGACTGAAATCTCAGACGAGGCGGATTGGCGTGACAACTGGAAAGCCTATTTTTCTTCTTTTTCCATCGGCAATATTTTTATTAAACCTACCTGGGAAGACATGCCGGAGGACAAATCGGACATGACACTTGTGGAGATCGATCCGGGCGTATCCTTTGGTACGGGAAAGCACGAGAGTACCCAACTGGTGATTCGCCAGTTACAAAAATACCTGCAAGAAGGCGATCAAGTCCTTGATGTAGGATGTGGCAGTGGTATCCTTTCTATCGTGGCATTAAAACTCGGCGCACAGCATGTGGTAGGCACAGATATTGATGAGGATTGCATTGCATCCTCTTATGATAATTTTGCAGTCAATCACTTAGACAAGTCTCTGGGCGATTTTTATGTAGGAAATCTCATTGATGATGAGGCATTGCAGGATAAGGTGGGAAAGGAAAAGTATGATGTCGTGGTAGCCAATATTTTGGCAGACATCATTATCCCGATGGCTCCGGCACTGGCAGCAAGCATGAAGCCGGGGGCAAAACTGATCACTTCCGGTATTATTGATTTCAAGGAGCAGGAAGTAGCGGATGCGCTGATTGCGGCAGGACTACAGGTGGTAGAAAGCAATGCGCAGGGAGAATGGCGCAACATCACGGCTTGTAAATAGAGCCGATGTTATGAGAATAAGGAGTTAGGATGCAACAGATTTTTGTGGATCAGTCGGTCAAGATCGATGATACATTTATGGTAGAGGGCGAGGATGCCAGACATTTGCTACAGGTGCTCCGTATGCGCCAGGGAGAGCAGCTTCGTGTCAGCACGCATGAGGGCGACAATTATCTGTGTCAGATAGAGTCGGCGGACAAAGGACAGGTCACGCTTCGGGTCTTGGAAGAAGTGGCATCCACCGAATTAGAAAAACGTATTTATCTTTTTCAGGCAGTGCCAAAGGGTGACCGCATGGAAACGGTGATCGAAAAGGCGGTGGAACTTGGTGTTTATGAGATCATCCCGGTGGAGATGAAATATTGTGTGGTAAAACTGGATGCCAAGAAAAAGGCTGCGCGCCTCAAACGTTATCAGGCGATCGCAGAATCTGCGGCAAAGCAGTCCAAACGCAGCCGCATCCCGGTCGTACATGATTTCATGACTTACCGTGATGCCATGGCTTACGCAAAAGAGTGTGATCTATGTCTGGTGCCTTATGAATGTGCTAAGGGCATGGAGGCGACAAAAGATGCTCTGACAAAGATCCGGGATGCAAAGACGATCAGCATCATGATCGGACCGGAAGGTGGATTTGCACAAGAAGAGATCGATGCAGTAAAAGATTGCATGCAGGTCGTCTCTTTGGGAAGCAGAATCCTGCGCACCGACACAGCGGCGATCACGACCATGTCCATGGTCATGCTTGCGACAGAAATGCAATAAAATGCCTGTGGATTCTGGCAGGTATATGAATAAACTAAGAGTAATAGAATGATAGAATAGGAAAAAAGATGGAAGCATATTTAGACAACTCAGCGACCACGCAGTGCTCACAGGAAGCAGCAGATCTGATGATGCGCCTGCTCCGGGTGGATTACGGCAATCCATCCTCCATGCATAAAAAAGGTGTGGATGCAGAAGCGTATGTCCGTGAGGCGAAGGAGACACTTGCAAAGATTCTGAAGGTGCAGGAAAAGGAACTTTATTTCACATCCGGTGGAACAGAAAGTGACAACCTTGCATTGATCGGAGGTGCACGTGCCAATCACCGTGCCGGCAAGCATCTGATCACCAGTTCAATTGAACATCCGGCAATTCTCAATACCATGCGTTACCTGGAAGAGGAGGAGGGCTATCGTGTGACCTATCTTCCGGTTGACGAGTATGGACGGATCCGCCTGGATGCGTTAA
>ERZ834694.2339-NODE-2339-length-13484-cov-5.943853_pt1 | contig 13484 bp, 10 predicted proteins | sample MGYA00519691_ERZ834694 | MGnify/ENA primary metagenome ERZ834694 (study PRJEB31850, sample SAMEA3708758) | human gut metagenome | biome: human gut; feature: human-associated habitat; material: faeces | place: China | collected 2014 ... | reverse complement strand
CCCATGCTGCCGGAATCGACGGGCAGATGTGCAGACCGTCAGCGTCCGGACGCATGCCGCAGATACCCTCTACGCAGCCAACCATAACGGTGGAAGCGGTACCAGTCAGCCAGTGTACGTGAGAACGTCCTGCATACGGGGAAGCGGTAGACTCGGTGAACTGACCGTGTACATACGGTTCCAGTACACGCTGTTCTGCCTTGTCGTTCATGGAAGCCGGAGAACTTTCCTCGAAGTAGCGGAATGCATCGTCACCGTGTCCCAGCAGGCTCTCTGCCAGAATCAGCCAGCCCTGCGACTGGGAGAAGATACCGCCGTTTTCCTTGGTGTCCGGATTGAAGATGTGCATCAGGGCACCGTCGAAATAGTGGTCGATATACGGCGGATCCAGCAGCTTTGCACCATACGGGGTGTCCAGAATGTCTGCTACAGACTGCATTGCCTTGTCGCTCTGTTCCTTGGAAGCAAAGCCGGAAATGACGCTCCAGCTCTGGGGGTTCAGCCACATGGAAGCTTCCGGATCCTTCTTGGCACCAACTACTACGCCGTCTTCGCGGATACCGCGGATAAAGCGGTCTTCGTCCCAGCATGCAGCCAGTGCTTCGCCCAGAGCCTTCTGAGCCTTGTCCAGATAGGAAACATACTCGCTGTCCTTGCGTTCTGCTGCCAGTTCATGCATCATGGACATTGCATAGTACAGCTGGAATGCCACGAAAGTGGACTCGCCCTTTTTGCCCAGACGCAGGCAGTCGTTCCAGTCTGCGTGCAGACCAGCCGGCATGTTGTGGTCGCCCAGACGTTCCATGGAGAAGCGGATCGCACGCTTCAGGTGGTCGTAAACAGTATCTTCGCCGCCGTTTGCATAGACGATCACTTCGTCATAGAATGCCTTGTTGCCGGATTCGCCCACATACTTGCGAATGGTGGGGAACAGCCACAGAGCATCGTCTGCACGGTAGGACGGGTGACCGGTTTCCTTGACATATTCCGGATCGTCCGGTGTGTTTTCATGACCGGCGTTGTGGTCGAACTTGACCAGCGGCAGACCGCCGCCGTTGTCTACCTGTGCAGACAGCATAAAGCGGATCTTTTCTGCGGCGAGTTCCGGATCCAGATGAATGATACCCTGAATGTCCTGCACAGTATCGCGGTAGCCGTAGCCGTTCCGCAGACCGCAGTATACAAACGATGCGGCACGGGACCAGATAAAGGTGATGAAGCACTGATAAGCGTTCCAGACGTTGATCATGTTGTTGAACGCATCAGACGGTGTGCTGACCTGGAAATGGTTCAGCTTGCTGTGCCAGTATTCCTTCAGAGCCTCTACTTCGCTATCGACCTTGCCGGCAGCTTCATAGGAAGCGAGGATTTCGTTTGCCTGTGCATTGTCTTTCTGACCCAGTACGAAGATCAGTTCCTTGGATTCGCCCGGCTGGAGGGTGATGTCACTCTGGAGAGCACCGCAGGCATTGCTGTTGTAGTTCATCTCACCGGTGCATTTGCCCTGCTCTACAGCGATTGGGTTGGAATAGGTGCGGTACGGACCAATGAAGCTGTCCAGATTACCGTTATAGCCGGAGATCGGAGCACCTACCATGCCGAAGAAACGCTCTCTGTGGTTGGAACCGGTAGCGTCCTTGCCGTCATTTTCGTTGATGTGCTGGAGGATCTTGTTGCCCTCAAAGCTGGTACGGGTGATGAACAGGGTGTACTGGAGGTTGACCTGATCCTGTTCGTAGTTGTTGTCGTTGGTGAACTCTACGAAACCGAATGTGGACAGGTTTCTCGGCTTGTCGCTGTTGTTGGTGATGACTGCACGCCATACCTCATAAGTTGCCCCGATGGGTACATAATAAGTGACTTCGGAGGAAATGCCGGCATAGTCTGCGGAAATTACGGTGTAAGCAGTACCGTGGCGGCAGACGCTCTTGTAGGAATCCAGCGGCTTGCCTACCGGCTGCCATGTAGCAGACCAGTAATCCTTGGTGTCGTTATCCCGCAGGTAAATGTAGCGTCCGGGCAGTGCCATCATGGAGTTGAAGCGGAAACGGCTGATTCTGCCATTTGCACCGGACTTGACAAAGCTGTATCCAGCAGCGTTGTTGGAGATCATTGCACCGTATTCCGGAGAACCGAGGTAGTTTACCCAGGGTGCCGGCGTATCCGGTCGGTCGATCACGTATTCTTTGTTTTTCAGGTCAAAATAACCATACTGCATAGGGAGTATCTCCTTTACATCTGTATTTTCAATGTCAAATGACCATCACCGATAAAGACAGTGTGGTCGTACATTTATCATACCATACCACAGAAGATTTTGCAAGGGATTTGCGAAAAAAATTGCAGGAAATGTGGTATGGCTTCTGTGGGCTTTGCAGATTGTGCAGTATTGCCAAAAAGTTTTCCCGCCGGCTTGACAGACAAGCTTTTGTGTGCTATAATGTACTTATTGAATCAGTACAATTAGCACAAAGGAGGGGAGCCCGTGGAAATTATCATCAGCGGCAACAGCAGCAAGCCCATTTACGCCCAGATCACGGAGCAGCTGAAAGCCCAGATCATGGACGGCACGCTGCATGCCGGCGAATCGCTGCCGTCTATGCGAAGTCTGGCGAAGTCCCTGCATGTCAGCGTGATTACGGTGCAGCGGGCGTATGAGGAACTACAGCGGGACGGATTTCTGGAAACGACAGTCGGGCGGGGCAGCTTTGTGGCTGCCCAGAATCCGGAGATCTATCGGGAAGAACAGCAGCGAAAGGCGGAGGAGCACCTGCTGGCGGCGGCGGAAATTGCCCGCGTCAGCGGCATTTCGCTGGAATCGCTGGTGCAGGCACTGACCATTTTTTATCGGGAGGAAGAATAGCCATGCAGAATATTTTAGAAGTACGGGATCTGGGGCGTTCCTATGTGAATTTCCGGCTGGAACACATCAGCTTTTCCATTGCCGGTGGAACGATCATGGGCTTAGTAGGCGAAAACGGTGCCGGAAAAAGCACTACCATTCGGGGCATTCTGGGGCTGATCCGGCGGGAGTGCGGAGAGGTGCTGTTCTGCGGCGAACCGCTGAACACAGACAGCGTTGCCATGAAGGAGCAGATCGGCGTGGTGTTTGACAGTCTTTGCTTTTCACCGGAACTGACGGTGGAAAAGGCGGGGAAGATCTGCCGCAGCATCTATTCCAACTGGGACGAAGCCTATTTTCAGGAGCTGTTGCAGCAGTTCTCCCTGCTGCCCAAGCAGAAGGTCAAGGAACTGTCCCGCGGCATGAGCATGAAGCTTTCGCTGGTGCTGGCATTTGCCCACCACCCGAAGCTGCTGATCCTGGACGAGCCTACCAGCGGACTGGATCCTGTGGTGCGGGACGACCTACTGGATTTGTTTCTGGAATTCGTGCAGGACGAGGAGCATGCCATTCTGATCTCCACCCACATCACCAGTGATCTGGAAAAGGTGGCGGATTATGTGACATTTCTCCATGCGGGAAAGCTGCTGCTTTCCAAGCCCAAGGACGAACTGCTCTGGCAGTACGGCATTCTCCGCTGCGGAGAAGCATTATTCCAGAAGCTGGAATCGTCAGAGGTGCTGGCGTGGCGGAAAAAGGACTATTCCTATGATGTGCTCGTGCCGGATCGGGAGGCAATTTTGCGGAAGTATCCGGAGGCTGTCATAGATCAGGTCACAATGGACGAGATCCTGTTGTTGTATGTGAAAGGAGTGCAGGGCAAATGAAAGGACTGCTTTTGAAAGATTTCTATACCATATGGAAAGGCGGACGAATTTTCCTCATTCTGTACGTCTTTATGGCAGCTGTTTCCGGCGTGAATATTCAGAGCGGCTGGTCTTACATGGGCTTCTGGCTGGTGATGATGGACTCGCAGACCTCAAGCACTTTTTCCTATGATCATTCCTGCAACTGGAACCGCTTTGCACTGACGATGCCCGTCACGCGAAAAGACGTGGTGCGGTCGAAATTCCTGTTGCAGCTGCTGATTGTATGCGGCAGTACACTGGCGTATCTCGTGCTGGCAGCTCTTGTCAGTCTGGTACTGCGGACGTTTGAAGTCAAGGCATTTTGCAATATGCTGTTTGCCGCATGGCTCGTGCTCTGGGTCGTGCTGCTCATGGGCAGCGTTTCCACACTGCTGCTGTTCCGGTTCCCGCCGGAATATGCACGGCTGATCTCCATTTTGATCTATGTGATTCCGGCGTGTGCTTTCATGGGTGCGGGCAGCGTTTTCATGCAGGAAATGACAGACAATCTTGCCACCCTGCCTGCGGAATTTTCCGCAATGCTGCTGCCGGCGGCGATTGCCATGCCGGTGCTGTCGCTGGTGGTTTCCGGACTGTGCTATGTCTTTAGCTGCCGGATCTTCCAGAAGAAAGATCTGGCATAACTCCGTGATGCAGCAGCATCTCCGCAGAAAGGACTGTTATTGTGAAACCTATTGCTCATATTGAAAACGATTTCCCCACCAAGTTCGGTATCCCCCGCCAGAGTGGACTGGTCAACAGTCTGCATGCCCGCATTGTCATGGAGCCGGAATACCGGAATCCCGATGCGTTTCGGGGGCTGGAGGATTACTCCCACATCTGGCTGATCTGGGAATTCTCGCAGGCGGTGCGGCAGAAGTGGTCGCCTACCGTTCGCCCGCCCCGTCTGGGCGGCAATGTCCGCATGGGCGTTTTTGCGACACGCTCACCGTTTCGTCCCAATCCGCTGGGGCTGTCGGTGGTGCAGCTGGAAGAAATTACATTGCACGGGGCGAATGCTCCCTACCTGACGGTTTCCGGTGCCGACCTGATGCACGGCACGCCCATTTACGACATCAAGCCGTACCTGCCACACATTGACAGCCACCCCGAAGCCAGGGGCGGTTTTGCTTTGCCGGCAGCGGCTCATCGTCTGGAAGTTCGCTTTCCGGAAGTCTGGCTGGAGAAAGTGCCGGAATCCCTGCGGGCAGGGCTGACCGAGGTGCTGGCACAAGACCCCCGTCCGTCCTACCAGCACGACGCCGATCGGGTGTATGGCTTCCCGTTCGCCGGTCTGGAAGTCCGCTTTACCGTGGACGGCGAAGTGCTGACGGTTTGCGAAATTCTGGAAGCGACGGTATAAACTTACGACATCTGCACATACTTCAGGCAGTATCACATAAAGCGTATGTGGTGCTGCCTGAAAGTGTTTCCGTAGAAAAATTTTCGTCGGATACTTGACAAGGCGAAGGTTCTGTGGTACAATGTCTTTAGTTAGAGATAACTAACTTCAAAATGAACATGCGTAATGGAGAAGGAAACACGGTATAAAGCTTGTGTACACAGCCGAAAGGCGGGATTTGTACAGTGCTTCCGCGATACGTAAAGGAGTATTCTACTATGAGTTATTTGCAGATCGAAAAAGTTGTCGGCAGAGAGATTCTGGATTCCAGAGGCAATCCGACTGTAGAAGCAGAAGTCACACTGGTTGACGGTACTGTTGCAAGAGGTACTGCCCCCAGCGGTGCTTCCACCGGCGAATTCGAAGCACTGGAACTGCGTGACGGCGACAAGGCTCGCTATCTGGGCAAGGGCGTGACCAAGGCTGTAGAAAACATCAATACCGTTATCAACGAAACTATCACTGGTATGGACGCATCTGATCTGTACGCAGTAGACAAGGCAATGATCGCCGCAGACGGCACCAAGGACAAGTCCAATCTGGGTGCCAATGCGATTCTGGCAGTTTCCATTGCCACAGCAAGAGCCGCAGCAACTGCACTGGACATTCCGCTGTATCGTTTTCTGGGCGGCGTATCCGGCACTCGTCTGCCGGTTCCGATGATGAACATTCTGAACGGCGGTGCTCATGCCACCAATACGGTAGACACACAGGAATTCATGATTATGCCGGTAGGTGCTCCCAGCTTTAAGGAAGCCCTGCGTTGGTGTGCAGAAGTGTTCCACAATCTGGCGAAGATCCTGAAGTCCAAAGGACTGGCAACTTCTGTCGGCGACGAGGGCGGCTTTGCTCCGAACCTGTCCAGCGATGACGAAACCATTGAAACCATTCTGGAAGCGGTAAAGGCAGCAGGCTATGAGCCGGGCAGGGATTTCATGATCGCGATGGACGCGGCTTCTTCCGAGTGGAAAAGCGAAAAGGGCAAGGGCTTCTATCACCAGCCGAAGTCCGGCAGAGATTTTACTTCCGACGAACTGATTCAGCACTGGGCTGATCTGGTAGAGAAGTATCCGATCATCTCGATCGAAGACGCTCTGGACGAAGAAGACTGGGAAGGCTGGCAGAAGCTGACGGCAAAGCTGGGCGGCAAGGTACAGCTGGTTGGCGACGACCTGTTCGTTACCAATACTGAACGTCTGAAGAAGGGCATCGAACTGGGCTGCGGCAACTCTATTCTGATCAAGCTGAATCAGATCGGTTCTGTTTCTGAAACACTGGAAGCGATCCAGATGGCTCACAATGCAGGCTACACTGCAATTTCTTCTCACCGTTCCGGCGAAACCGCAGATACGACCATTGCTGATCTGGCAGTTGCACTGAATACCTGCCAGATCAAGACCGGTGCTCCCAGCCGTTCGGAGCGTGTGGCAAAGTACAACCAGCTGCTCCGCATCGAAGAAGAACTGGGCGACAGTGCCGTATATCCGGGCATGGCAGCATTCCACGTAAAGTGATTCTAATGTCATTCCTCACAAAACATTTGCTTTCCTTTCAGGGTGAGATTTCACCCGCTTTTAGAACTCTTTCATAACCTTATGAGAAAACGGTACGCACTGGCAACAGACGTACCGTTTTTTCTTGTAAGTTGTTACAATTTTTATTGTGAAAAAAACTGATTTCAAAGCAAGCGCCATTAAAACATATTACATATATAAATATAAAACATCATAAAGACATAAATCTGCAAGTCGCTTTATAAACTGTTTTCAATCCTATTCGACAATATTCGACAAAAGGTAAGAAAATCTATGTTCAATTTGTATATTGTGCACGTTATTTTCAATATGAAAAATGTGCATTTATACAAATAGCACAAAATCCGATTGACAAATACTGTGTCATATGATATAATACAAATAGAAAAATTGTTTCTAGAAGCAGTTCATCAATTGGAGGTGCAATTATACATGAAAAACATTAAATTAAAAGTTATGGCAGCAATTGCAGCTTGTATTTGTGTTGTTGGTTCTTCTGTTGCAGTAATCCCTGCATCAGCTGCATCTATACGGGGTGACATTAATGGCGATGGAAAAATTGACATGACTGATGCTGTTGCTTTGAACAAATTTCTGAGTGGAAGAATCACAGTAGACGATATGACAACTTTAGATATGGACAGGGATTATCTTATCACACCGGCAGATGCTACAAAGTTGCTTCGCTTTTTGACAGGACAGTTTGATTAAGGAGGGGATTTTGAATGCGAAAAGTAATGAAGAAAGTAGTTTCATTGATGGTTTCTGCATCGCTGCTGACATCTTGTGCCTTGTCTTTTAATTCTTTTTCGGCAAGTGCAAAAACTGTTTCAAATACGTATTGTTACCATGATTATGGTGCTTCTGCTACATCTTATCATTTGTATCAGCTCTCACTGGACACTCTTGAAAACAGTGCAAGTACAAGAGGTATCATAGGGGCAGACAATCGAGTTCCTGATCCTAACAATACAGCAGTGGTTCGGTTGAGTGTTGGCGGAACAGGATTTATTGTTGGAGATCATACAATTGCAACGGCAGCACATTGTGTGTATAGTGAAGGAAAGTTTCTTGACACAACAGCACAAATTGTGGATGGAAACGGAAATGTGATCAAACAGCTGACAACCAAAAGAACACATATTTCGAATGACACTCGACTTAATAATGACAACAAATTGGACTATGCTATGATTGAAGTTGAAGAAGACCTTTCTTCTTATGGGGCTTTTTCTTTAGGTGTAATGATGGATGATTTCAGAAATAAGTCTACTAATATAACGATGTCTGTTTCCGGATTCCCGGAAAGAACAGGGGAAGAATGGGGAAAACGTTATATTGGAAAAGGTAGAATTATGGAGGTTGATGACAAGGAACTGCATTATGACGTTGACACAAGCGGCGGAAATAGTGGTGGTCCGCTTTATCGAGAGTTTACAGAATATGGAGAAACGTATAAAGTAGCTGTCGGCATTCATTATGAATATCGTATATTGCAAGATGGCACAAAATTTAACGTTTCTGTGAGAATCACGCCGCCAATACTTCAATTCTATTTGAATAACACAAGCAAAGTATACAGTGACAATTGATTGGAGGTCGATTTTTATGAAAAGAAGAACAAGGATAATTTCTGCTGTTTGTGCAGCTGCACTGTTGGGAAGTGCAATGACGATGCCGGCAGCAGCATACCCCATGCATATGAATGGGGAAGCTGAAGTGCCGCTGGCACAGGTGCTGCAGATGCTGGAAAATGACAAGACAGCATATGTGGAAAAGGGCGAAAGCATGTACTATGGCTTGAAAGATCCCACACCAGTAGGCATGTATGACAACATTTTCTATGCAACGGCGGAACAAGATGATTTGATTCAGCTCAACGAGTATGCATATCGGATTCAGCTGGAGCAGGACGTGGCAGATGTGCGGGAACTGACAGAACAGCTTTGCGGTCTGCTGACCAAAAAGGAAAATGCAGAGGAGCCGACTGCCGATCTGGCATTGAGTACCGAAGAATCGGAAACACGCCAGCTGACTATGACCGCAGAGGGAAACGGAGCATATACGCTGCGATTCAGCACATCCTCGTATCGTCTGGACGAGGAAAAACTTTGTCAGTTTCTCCAGACCTTGTCCGGTTTTGTATCGGTACAGCAGGAAGTCTGGGGCGTTTCTTTAAAGAAAAACAATGTTGCACCAATGTGGGATGGTCAAAAGAGTTCTGGTATTTGTTGCGTTACTCTGAAAGAGGGGGCTGTTCTGACACCGGAAGATCTGGATCTGGACTTTGATGTGGAGATCGAACAAAATGAAAAAGGCACGTGTACTATAATTCCCAAGAAATTTCTTAACATGCAGCAGCGTTATCAATTGCTGCGGAAAGTTTCTCTCATGGTGGAAGCCGGAGAGAAAATCGATCGAGTAGGTGTTTCCTATGCCATATATGAATCTGCCCTCAATACAGCGGCAGAGTCGGACGGCTCCATACAGCTGATGGGGCGGGGCGACTGCGACGGCAGCAAGGAACTCGACAGTTCTGATGTTTTCGAACTGTTGCAGCACACGGCAAATGTCGGTGCCGGAAACGAGGGCACGCTGACCGGCAAGGAACTGCTTGCGGCTGACATTGACGGCAACGGCAGCGTAGATTCTACCGATCTCTTTGAACTGCTCCGCTACTGTGCAGAAAAGGGTGCCGGCTTGCAGCCCACCTGGACGGAAATTCTGGGCTGATTGCAGGGTTTCGCATGCTGATACGAATCATACAAAACAGTTTATATGCGGATTCAAATTATGAAGCAAGGCAAAGAAGTCGCCCCTGAAAGGGGAGATGTCACGAAGTGACAGAGGGGTTTTTACACTTAGATTTTCTTGCGATGCTGATACAGACTTTGAAATATTGCTGTAAATAGAAATATTCCCACGGGGTGCTCCCTGTGGGAATATTTTTTTGGGCAATACCGCACAAAGATTGTGCGACAGATGCGTCGTCAAATTTTTCGTCAGATGAAACAAAAAGCGGAGTGAATACTTGATGTATTCACGAGCATTTTTGTGAAATATGACGGGAAATTTGCAAGCAGATGGCGTGCAAAGTCGCCAGACGCTCTTTGTGCGGTATTGCCTTTGGTTATTTTTCTCGTTGTGTCCCGATCTGTTTCCCCAGAAGCAGCAGCCCCAGCAGGTTCGGCACTGCCATAAGCCCGTTGGCAATGTCGGAGAGTGCCCACACCGACCGCAGGGAAACCACAGCCCCTACGCCTGCCGCCAGACAGAACAACACCCGATAGGGCAGCCGCCACGCTTCGCCGCCCAGATACCGCACCGCCTGTTCCCCGCAGCAGCACCAGCCGATCAGCGTACAGAACGCAAACAGTGCGGTGATGCCTGCCATCAGTTCCGGTGCGGCTTGCCCGAAAACGCCCGAAAATGCGGCGGAAATGATGCTGCCGGCGTTGTCTGCCTGCGTCATGGCTCCGCTGGTGAGAACTGCCAGAGCCGTCAGCGTGCAGCACACCAGCGTATCCAACGCCACCTCCACCATGCTCCACATGCCCTGTAGCTGGGCATCTTCGGAACTGCCGCCGGCGTGGACAAGGGCACTGCTCCCCAGTCCGGCTTCGTTGGAAAATACCCCGTGCCGCAGACCAGTCTGCACAGCACGCTGCAAAACAGCACCGGAGATTCCGCCGCCTACGGCATGCAGCCCGAATGCTTCGCGGAAAATCTGCCCGAATGCTGCCGGCAGTGCGGCGGCGTTCCGGAAGATCACTCCCAGTGCCGCCAGCAGATACACCGCCGACAGCACCGGCATGAGCCATTGAATGACCTTGCCGGTGGAGCGTGTGCCGCGGAGCAAAATAATTCCCAGCAGAAGCGTGACACCGATTCCTGTCCACAGCGGCGGCAGGGAGAACGCCTCCGCAGCAAGGGTGGAAATGGCACTGCTCTGTGTCATGTTGCCCATGCCCAGCGAAGCACCGATGCAGCAAAGACTGTAAAATACTGCCAGAACGGGACTGTGCAGCCCGAACCGGAGATACGCCATGGGGCCGCCTGTCTTGGTGCCGTCGGGGAGTGTGCGGGCATACCGCAGAGCCAGTACATTTTCGCTGTAGGTCAGAGCCATGCCCAGCAGGGCGGATACCCACATCCAGAAAATTGCACCGGCACCGCCCAGACAGAGAGCCGCCGCCACGCCCAGAATGTTTCCCGTGCCCATCGCGGCGGCAAGAGCAGTGGAAAAGGTCTGGAACTGGGTAAGGGAAGTGCCGCCCTTGCCGGACTTGGTACGCAGGCTGCCGAACGTCCGCCGCAGAATGGTTTTCCAGCCCCAGAACTGGAAGAACCGCAGCCGGAAACTCAGGTATAGCCCTGTCCCCAGCAGCAGCACCAGCAGCCCTGTCCCCCAGATGTATGATGCTACGCGTTCCAGCATAATTTCCCTCCTGACAGTATATCCATAGTTTATCATGATCTGTCTGCACAAAACGGTTTATATGCGGTATTGCCTAAAAAGGATTTGTGTGCAATCTATTCGCATTCTCTTGACGAAAATGTGTTCTCGGGGTATAATAGAAACAGAGCAGATCGCTCTACTAGGGGGTGTTGACACTATAATGATATGCGAATTTTGTGAGGTGATTTTTCTCCGTTCTAGGCAAAAATTCGCAGGCGTGCTTTCGCACGGCAAGGATTTTTAACGACGAACGGGGAAAAATCACCCCAAAAGACACGTGTCAGGCTTAGTGTCAACACACCCTAATGTATATGAATGTAGGAACCCCGATTATGTCTGTAGGAGGAATCCATGAAGCAGTATACTGCGGATAAACATGCACAATATACGCTGCAAATTGCAACACCGATCGTGACGGCGGTGCTGATCGGTTTGGTATGGTACTTTCTGGCAGTGCTGCCCCATTGGCTGCTGTGGACACTGACGGCAGTGCTGGCGGCGGCGGCGATCTTGCTGTCCACACTGCTGCTGCCTATGTGGTTCTGCACTGTGACCTATTGTGTATCGGCAACCCATATCACCCGAAAATGCGGCATTTTTTTCATACAGGAGCAAGTCATGCGGACACAGGCGTTGCAGTTCAGCAGCATTTTTCAGGCACCCTTTGCCGATGCCACCGGCATGAATTTTATCCCGCTGCATGCCTATGGCGGCACGGTCATTCTGTCGTTTTTGAGCAGTTCTGACGCGGCGGAGATACAGGCGTTTCTGCAAAAGACGGTCTACAGCCACAGCCAGCGGACACTGGAAGTGCCTGTCGCCGGAAATCCCGCAGACATTCCGCAGGAGCCGCAGTTCGATGCGTTTGAAAGTGCGGTGCAGCCGCCGGCAGGAACTGGCAGCAATGCGGAAGATCCGCCGGAAAGGAGCATTCCATGATGCGGCTTGGGACTGCCGGTGAGGCAGTGTATCGGGAACACCCGATCAAGATTTTACGCTACAGTGCCAAGAACCTGTGGCTGTTGATTTTCCCGCTGCTGCGAAGCCTGCGGTTCTATCCGTTCTCACTTCAGAAACTTATCGACTGGGGAGCCGGTGCGTGGTTTGACCTGCTGGTTGCCCTGCTGATTCTGGGCATCGGTACGCTTCGCTGGCATGCCTGCACATATTATTTCGACGAAGTTTCCATTCGTTCCCAAAGCGGGATCCTCCTGCGGCGGGGGACGGAGATCCCGCTGGAACGTATTGCCTCCACGGTGGAGGAACACCCGTTTTACCTCCGCCCTCTGCGGGCAGCCTGTTTGCAGATCAGCACCGCAGCCGGTGCTGTGCCGGAAGCGGATATGCACCTGACCTTGTATCTGCGGGATCTGCACCGGCTGCGGCAGCACATTCCCGTGCTGCAAAATGGCAGCACCGGTGCGGTGGCGTATCACACGCCGGCGTGGCGAATGCTGTTGTTCTCGGCGTTGTTTTCCAGCAGCTTTTCCGGTGCGATATACATTGCCACCATCTGCTTTCAGGGCGGACGCATCACTTCCGATCTGGTAAAGCAGTTTCAGGCACAGCAAATTCTGGAAGATGCCACCGACAGAGCGTCGACAGCGTTCCACGGCGTGCCGCGAATCGCCATTACGATCGGTATTGTGATTCTGGCGTTGTGGCTGATCTCGTTCGGGCGGAACCTGCTGCGGTACGGCAGATTCCGCATGCGGTTCGGGGAGGAGTTCATCTCGGTGCATACGGGAATTCTCACCCGCCGGCGGTATCATCTGCGGGACAACGCCATTATTTTCCCTGACCTGCGGCAGAATCTGCTGATGAAGATATTCGGCATGGTATCCCTCCACATTCGCTGCCCCGGCTACGGCAGCCGGCGGGATACGCTGCCGGTGCTGATTCCGCTGATTCGGAAAAAAGGCTCACAGGCACTGTTGGAAAAGCTGCACACGGTGCCGGTCATGGAGCACCCGAAACTTCATGCACGCTCCAATATCCGGTTTTTCTGGTCCTTTGTGTGGCCGCCGGTGATCGGGCTTTGTGCGATTCTGCCGGCACGGTTTATTCTGCTGTGGCTGCTGCCGAATCTGGGGGCGATCATTCGGTTCTGTTCCGTGATGCTGATTATTCCGCTGGTGTGGCTGCTGTGTATCCGCATTGTGGCGATGTTCACAGAATCGGTCACCATGGACGACCAGTATTTGCAGATGCATTTTTGCAGTTGGTTCACGTTCCACACCATTACGGTGAACCACGCCCGCATTGTCCGCACGGACCTGATGCAGACACCCGCACAGAAGATGTACGGCGTTTGTCATCTGTATATGCCGAAATTCGA
>ERZ834694.2316-NODE-2316-length-13574-cov-3.260152_pt1 | contig 13574 bp, 10 predicted proteins | sample MGYA00519691_ERZ834694 | MGnify/ENA primary metagenome ERZ834694 (study PRJEB31850, sample SAMEA3708758) | human gut metagenome | biome: human gut; feature: human-associated habitat; material: faeces | place: China | collected 2014 ... | reverse complement strand
ATAATATGAGTATGGTTATTCTCATAGGTGTAATGTTTATCATTTCCAGGATTCTTAAGACATATATACCAGTAAAGCTGTTGGCAGGGATGATAGCGATAGTTATATATATGTATATTATGGAACAGATAAGTATTATCAAGTCAGCAGCAATAGCCCTGATATATTATTCGGTGGCAATTGTGCTTGATTATCTTATTATGCTCGTTATGATAAGTATATTCGGGAGCTTGGAAAATGTCGGGAATATATCAGAAACCGCTGGTAACTCACTTATTATACTGAGCAGGGCAGTATTTTTATTAATAACGATATTCTTAAGGCAATATAGCCTTAGGAAGAATGTTAACAGAGTAGATGTAAGCAATAGCGATTGCAGAAAGCTTCTGTTTTTCCCAGTGTTTACAGTTTTTATCGTTATAGCACTTAGTGGAACGATGATGACGATGGATGCAACACAGCTTGCTGTCATATATTATGTAATAGCAGTAGGCGTTGTTATTATGGATATCATTATGTTTCATCTTGTAAAGGATATAATAATGAATTCATATAAGCTTCGTGAAAATGAGGTGTTAAAACAACAGGCAGCAGGACAGATAGAGTTATACAGAACTGTATCAGAGAATTTCGACAGGCAAAGAAGAAAAACACATGAGTATAAGAATCAGATGCTGTGTATAGAGACACTTGCTGAAAATGGGGAGTATGATAAGCTAAAAAGCTATGTTAAGAGCATAACAGGAAACCTTAACAGGGAACTTGATATGATAGATACTAATAACAAGATAGTTAATGCAGTACTTAATGCAAAGTATCGCGAAGCTGTCGATAACAATATACTTATGGTATTCAAGATTAACGATCTTTCGGGAATAAATATATCAGATGAGGATATAGTCCAGGTGTTATCTAATCTTCTTGATAATGCAATAGAAGCAGCCAGGCAGTGCGATATTAATCACAGGCTGATAAAGCTTAAGTTCACATGCGAGGATGCACATACGATATTATCAGTGTCAAACACTTATAAATATGAACCACAGATTACAGATGATGGATATATGATAACAAGAAAGGAAGAAAAGCAGGAACATGGCTTTGGACTTCGCAATGTTATGGCAGTACTTGATAAGTATAATGCAAGGCATGTCATAAGATGTGAGAGGGGAGAGTTTTTCTTTGCTATGATGTTATAACAAAATAGTCTTTTTTTGCATTTTATGGTCTTTTTTTGCACACGATATTGTTATAGAATTATGTTAGTGATACATTGTATCTTAACATATGTTATGACATTTTATGACGCGTTAGAACAGCATAAGTTTTTGTATAATAGTGGCAAAGGATATGATTATCAGAAATTATATATAATATGAGGTAAGTAAGGTTGAAGATAGCCATATGTGATGATGAAAAAGTTGCTGCTGAATATATTGGTGAGGTGTTGGAGACATATTTTAAAGATAAATCAATGGAATATAGCATTGAATTATATAATTCAGGTGAAACCTTGATGGCACTTCAGGATAAGATAATGACTTATGATGTTGTGTTTTTAGATGTTGATATGCCAGATGCAGATGGTTTTGAAGTTGCTGGATGGATAAGAATGTTTTCAGACAGAGTGATTATAGCGTTTATAACAGCTATGATTAGTTATTCCCTAAAAGGCTATAATTATAATGCAATAAGGTATATACCGAAAAATACTAATCAGTTGGAACAATCAATATATGAATGTATGGATGCGGTATTATACAGGATGAATTGTTTTGGCACCGATAAAAAAGTATTCACATGCAATCAGCAGGAAAAAGAGATTACACTTAATAAAGTTATGTACATAGAAAGCAGTGCACATAAAGTACAATTCCACATAGAAGGAAGGGAGATGGATAGATACATTACTAATGATAAGCTGAATAATATAGAAAAAGAATTAAGTGAATATAATTATTTTATAAGGGTACATCAGAGTTATATAGTTAATATGATGTATGTCAGAAAAATCAGTAGTTATCATATTTTGTTGAAGAATGGTGTTGACATAGGAGTGCCTAAAAAAAGATATAGGGAAGTAAAGAAAGCAATATTGGAATTCAAAGCCAAGTTATAGGTTAATGGAGGTAAAAGAAATGAAAAGTTTAAGGGTAAATGTGCTTAAAACTGTGAATAAGTTGACTAAGGAAATGGTTCAGAGAAGAAATGAAGAATGGCCACCAGGTTGTATTTCTATTTTACATCAGCCTAAAAGACCAGGTGTAAAAGATAAGCAGTAGTACTGTGGGAGTAGTTAAATGTTTGAATATATTACAGACATAACAATTTTGATTATTGAAGATGATGTAGTTTTATTTTTTTCGATATATTGGCAGTTAAAAAAGAAAAAAATAAAAAAAAGGTAATATTATCAGTTTTAGTATTAATATTATTATTAAGGCTATGCATATGTTTCTTGAATAAGTATACTATTATAAAGATATTAATGATAATTGTTATAATGTTATTAGTAATGCGTTTTTTATATGATATTAGCATTGTAAAAGCATTAATATTGGTGTTTTTTGTTCAGAGTATAATGACACTTATTGACTATATAATAATTATGATACTTGCAAAGCTTTATGGTGATATAACTGCATTAGAAAGTGCTTCAGCTTTAATAGGAAGACTTATTATTATTCTAAGCAGATTAATATTATTTGTAGGACTTATTATTCTAAGCAGGATTAGCACTAAGAAAAACAACAGTGTTACGGCTGATATGAGTGATAAAGAGTGGATTCAGTTTCTGATATTCCCTATATTTACCATATGTGCTGTAATGTTGATGACTAGTTCTGTAATAAAATCGTATCATAGTGATATAATTGCCATTTATTATATTATAGCTATTGGACTTATTGTTCTTAATCTTGTTGTGTTTCATCTTATTAGTGAAATACTTGAGAATTCTAGAAATATGAAAGAAGCAGAGGCTTTAAGGCAGCAGTCTATAGGTCAGCTTGAATTATATAATTCGATGCGTGAAAATTATAATATACAAAGACAGAGAACACACGAATACAAAAATCAGATTGTATGTATGGATATGCTTATGAAGAAAAAAGATTATAGTAAGTTAGAAGACTACATAGGTAATATATCAGATGGGCTGGATGCACAGTTAGATATGGTTGATACAAACAATGATGTTGTGAATGCGATTTTTAATGCAAAGTATTACGAAGCTATAAAAAATGATGTTTTAGTTGTTCTCAAGATCAATGACTTGTCAGATATTAAGATATCAGACAATGATATTGTTACTATATTGTCTAATCTTCTTGATAATGCAATTGAGGCAGCAAAACAGTGTGATATAGGGAAAAGAATTGTAAAGATAAAAATGCTATATGAGGATGCTGTACTCAGTATAGCTGTGTCTAATTCATATAAGGCGGAACCAGTGCTTACAGAAGATGGATATATACGCACAACTAAGAAAGATAGAGAAGAGCATGGATGGGGGATGAGAAATGTAGTTGCAACATTGGAAAAATATAATGCAGAATATATTATTGATTATAAGAATGGAGAGTTTGTGTTTTCAATAATAATGTAGATGGCAGAAACCAGATGTCTGATGACGTCTGGTTTTTTTGCTATATAGATTGTGGTTGCTATTTAGAGGGGTGATTTAATATAGTCGTTTTTTGTTCAATATAGTCGTTTTTTGATAATGGGGTTGAATTGTGTATTTTGTATGTTAAAATGTAAATAGAAAGAGAATTACATATATGATTGATGAATTAATAGAAAAAATAGTTGATAGTATGATAAATACAGATATTATATCAAAAGATGACAAGGAAGCATATGTGTATGCTTATACAATTACACTGGAAAAAATATTGACGCTAATTACGATAGGCATAATGGGTGTGGTTTTAAACAGGCTTGTGAATATAATAATATTTTTGTGTACATTTATGTTTCTTAGAAGAAGAACAGGCGGTTTTCATCTTGAAACATTTGGCCAGTGTTTTATAGGAACTAATCTTATATGTGTTATCATTGAGGCATGTGACTTCGTATGGTTAAAGTATATGACACTTGTTATGTTTCTTTGCATGGTATCTGTTTTATACATAATATGTGTTGGTACAGTTAATCATCCTAATCTTGCACTTAATGATGGTGAATTAATGGAAAGTAAGAAAAGAGCAAGAATTGTAGTGGTTTTGGAAGTATTATTAACTATAGTTTTGTGTATTGTGGGGGTTGATAGAACAATAACAGGATATATGGCTATGGGTATTAACATATGTGCATTGTTATTGGTTATGTCAAAGATACAGAGCAGGATGAATAAGTAAGATGCTTGGTACATAGAAGGTTATTTGTTAGTTAGATTTCATGTATCTTAGGCATTTGAAGATGAAAAGGGGTGACAGGAAATATGAAAAAAGTGGTATTAAGTGTTATATTTTTTATGATGGCTATGTTGGCGGCGTGTACTAAATACCAGATAAATGAGGAACAGTCTGATAATAATAATCCTTTTCCTGATTATGTATATAATCAGGAAAAGGAGCAGGGGGTATATGGGCAGTCAGATATGGCAATAGCAGAAAATGGCTATTATTATATAATTGACAATATTTTGTATTTTTATAATATAAATAGCGATGTCAATATGCCGTTATGCTCTAAGGTAAACTGTAATCATGATGGTGAAACATGTGATGCTTATGTTAGTGGAATTAATACAGAAAATGGCACATTTGGATGTAATTGCATGGATGAAAAAGTTATGTATTATAATAATCATTTATATTGTATTGAGGTTACTAAAGACAGGGATTATTATTTATGCCAGTATGATGCTACATTTGGAAATAAAGAACGTATTACAAAGCTTGCGTCAGTAAAAGATGAGCAGATAATGGTAACCAGTGTACAGGCAAGTATGATATCAGATGGTTATTTTTATTACTATACATCATTTTTGGATGCTGATTATGCAAAAAATGGTTATATTGCACCATTTTATATATGTAGAATAAGGCTTGAAAGCAATTCATCAAGAGAGGTTCTTGGAGAATTTCAGTTTCCGGGAGATTATGCTATGAAAGCTGGACAGAACAATGGTTTTGGCGTTTATCTGTCAGATAATAATATTTATTTTTATGCTGGCGGAACAGCGAGAATGTATTTTTCTGATAATAATGTACAATACCGTGTTTCAAAGTATGATTTAAGTACAGGTCAATATACAGAATTATGGACATATACAGGTGATGACAGAGTAGATGTATTTGGAGAAAATACAGGAAAAGTAGATGGTATGTCAGATGGCAGTTATGTCAGGATGGATAGTAATGGTAATTTCTACATTATGACATCATCAACAGGTAATAATAATGATACCTTAATTAAGGTTAATTTTGATAAAAATACAAGTGAAGTTATTTACACTACAGATATGGAGAAGTTGTATTCATTACAAAGTGATGGTGAGTATTTATATTTTTTTGAGTCTACACAAAGCAGAGAAACAAAGTCATATTTCACAGCAATAGATATGAATGGTACATTAAAAGCACAATATGAAATGGAATATGATGAGGAATTTTTGGAAAAAGCAAAAAAATATTATGAGCAGTATCCAGAGGATACTTCTGTTGTTGTGGATGCATCAGGAATCTGTGTATATGGGATTGACGAAAGATATATTCTTATGGGCAGCAATAGTGATTCAGATGTATATAAGAATTTAAAATCTCTTAATAGCAAACCGTATAAAAAGGTGATAACAACAGGCGTAGGAGTAATAAATAAAATGGATTATCTGAATAGTGGCACTGCATCAATAAAACAGATATATCAGAATTTATCATAGTTACAGAGCAGGGTTAAATATAAAATGTTTAATCCTGCTTTTTAAAAATAATTACGGGGAGAAGGGATGTTATGGCAGAGCTTAAAAGAATTGTTGGAAAAACATATATAGGTCTGTTAGTATGTTTATTAGTGTTTAATATGCTGATACTTGTCAGCGATAAAACAGATGACCTGCAGGTAACATATGCATATATAGAAATGCTTAATACGGCTGAAGGTGTTAAGTCAGATAGCAAACTGAGTACGGAAGCGGCAACGATTGCGTGGCAGGAATATTTTCAGAAATATGAAATCAATGGCAGTGACAGTTCTGACAAGACAGCAGCTGCTAAACAGGCAAGAGAGAAGTTAATGCAGCAGGCAAAGTATATAGATAATTACAAGGGGATAATTGAGGATAAAAGACAGACAGCAATATTATATGCAACAGCGGGAACTTATAAAAAGAACAGCTTTGAATATAACAACTTATTAAAAACGCAATATGATTTATCACAGATAATAGATGCAGATGTACAATTAAGTAATGGATTGTGGTTAGAAAAATTATATAAGAATAATTATATTCATTTATTAACATTAATTACGTGTGTATATACAGTATATATGTTTTTTTCGGAAAGAAAAAACGGATTATATCATATTGTACATACAGGTCAGAGTGGAAGGGGAGTTCTGTTTGTTAAGAGAAGTATAATATTGTTAATACAGGCGGTAGTAACGAATGTTGCACTGTATACAGAGTCAGCGGTTATGCTGCTTAACAGATATGATGGTGTAAAAGACCTGAATGTTGCAGCCGTAAGTGATGAATATTTTATACTTACTTCGGGTAAGCTTTCAAGAATACAGTTTTTAGGATTAATAATATTATTATCGATATTGGCAAATGTTGTATTATCGCTTGTTTTATGGGCAATTTTATTGTGCTTTGGCAATGTAAATATTGGTCTGTTTTTTTATTGCTGTATTTGTGTGGCTGATGTGGTGATATATAAGGTTATTTCAGCAAAATCTATATTGCAGATATTTAAGTATCTGAATGTATATTATTTATTTTTTCCGAATAAAGCAGCAGAATACTTTAACTGGGGATGTTTTAACATTGCAGTATCTTTGTTAACAACTACGATAATTGTATCGGTATTTATAGGAATACTGGCTTTGTTTGCAAGTGCATATATCAGCATAAGAAAATATTTCACTGGTAAGATGAATATAGTAGAAAACGCTATAGAGTTAATTCTGACATATATTATGAGATTAATGGTAAAGACGAATAATTTCGGTAAAGAAGTTTATAAGATATTAATTTCACAGGGAATAATATGGATACTGCTGCTTCTTGCATATATTGCAGCTAATGTAGAGCCAAGCTATGGGGTTATATATGATGCCAAAAAGAGTTATATGTTAGGATATTATGAGAAAGCGGAAGGGTTAAGTTATGGTACGGAATTAATAGATATTTATAATGAATATAATGATAAATATGAAGATTTTCTTGATAACTTTGATTATTCTGCTGAAGGCGCGAAAACACTTCTTGCTAATAGACAGGACTTATTTAATACTGTAAAAGAGAATTTTAATTATATTAAACAGATGAATGAGAAGGGAATATCAGCCGTTGTAATTAATCCATATGAGTATACAGAAACAATAGGAAACAGAGAGTGGAATAATCAGGAACTTATTGCAATGATAAATGTTATTGCAGCTATTGTTATTTCATGCGGGTTTATAGCATATGAAAAGAAATCAATGGTAAAGAGTCTGGCTCTTACGGGAATGAACAGAAGAAAATGGCTGGTAAAGAAGTTGTTTATCCAGAGTATGCTTAGTCTGCTATTTGCCTGTATTACATATGGGATGTATTATAAGAAGCTTTGTGGTGTATATACATATACCAATATAACAGCACCATTGAAAAGTATAATGCTGTTTCAGAATTACATAATAAACCCACCGATAATAGTATATATTTTTATTGATTTTATGATTAAATATATGTTCCTTTTGGGAATACAAATGATAATGTCAGTTGCATCTATATATGTTAAATATTCATATTGTTTTATTGTAGGGCTGGTAATTATTTTACCACAATTATTGTATATGCTTGGGTTTAAGTTTATGTATAAAATATCAATAGTAAAGTATATGGCATTTTTCAGATGTTGGATAGAAAGCGGAAGGACGATGACTGTTTACTGGTTTTTGACTGGAATAATTATTTTGATTGGAATAGGCGCAACTATATATATTATGAATGTATTCCAGCATAAGGCTGTTATAAATAAAAATGATAAGGAAAGGAGAGCCATATGCAGGATTTTTCAGGAAATTTGATAGAAACATTATCAAGACTGGCATTTCCTAAGATTGGGATTATAGATATCATACAGATTGCACTGATCGCTTTTTTTGTATATCAGTTCATGGTATGGATCAAATATACTCATGCATATACACTTCTGAAAGGAATACTGGTCGTTCTCCTCTTCATTCTGATCGCGTATATTTTCAGGATGAATACGATTCTGTGGATTTTTTCAAATCTGGCAAGTACACTGATCGTAGGTGTGATCGTTATTTTTCAGCCGGAGCTCAGAAAAGTTCTGGAACAGCTTGGACAAAAGCGGATCATGGCTTCACTGATACCTTTTGATGCAGGTAAAGAGGTGAAGGAAAGATTTACGGATAAAACCATCAGTGAGCTGGTCAAAGCATGTTTTGATATGGGAGAAGTTAAGACCGGAGCACTGATCGTAATTGAGCAGAATGAGCTGCTGACCGATTATATAAGAACAGGTATTAATCTGGATGCAATCCTTACCAGTCAGCTTCTGATCAATATATTTGAACATAACACACCACTTCATGACGGAGCTGTTATTGTAAGAGAGAACAGGATTGTGGCTGCAACATGCTATCTTCCACTGTCTGATAATATGGAACTGAGCAAACAGCTTGGAACGCGGCACAGGGCAGGTGTGGGGATCAGTGAGCAGACAGATTCTGTTACGATCATTGTATCAGAGGAAACCGGTCAGGTATCTGTAGCGCAGGGAGGAAAGCTGACCAGAAGTGTAAACAGTGCAAAACTCAGAGAAATCCTGGTCAGAGCGCAGAATAAGCAGGTTGTAGACAACAGCAAACTTCGCCATTTACTGAAAGGAAGAGTGAAGCATGAAGAAGCGAAAAATAACAGATAATATACCTCTGAAAATCATGTCTGTCGCAATAGCTGTTGTGCTATGGCTGATCGTTGTAAACATAGATAATCCGACAGGAACCAATTACTATACGCTCAATGATGTGGAACTGATCAACAAGGAATATGTGGAATCTTCAGATACCATCGGTAAGATGTGTATGCCGGAACAGAACCAGGATTCCATAAAAGTTGCGATCACTACAACCAAGAAGATCAGAGACAAGATCAAAGTCACAGACATCTCTGCGGTAGCTGATCTTCAGCAGGCGGTAAGCCTGGATACAAATCCGGTTATGGTTCCTATTACCGTTACCTGTTCTGTACCGGGGGTATCTCCCAGTGATATCAAAGTTACTCCTCAGAATCTCAGTGTAAATCTTGATGAAAAAGAGACACAGGAGTTTGTGGTAAATGTCAGCAGAGGTGATACGAAACCGGGCAAAGATTATGAAGTAGGAAGTCTGACTGCCAGTCCGGAGAAAGTAAGGATTACAGGCCCGAAGACGCTGATCAATAAAATAGATAAGGTAAATGCTTCCATTGAACTGGATGGGAATACAGAGGATTTTACACAGGATGTAAACCTTACGATCATTGATAAGAATCAGGAGGTACTTACCGATTCTGAAATGAATTCATTGCGGATTGAGAATAATGCAAAAGTAACAGTGACTGCAAAATTATGGAAAATCCGTCAGGGAGTGCAGATATCTGCAGATTATGTAGGGACACCGGCTGAAGGATATCAGGTTGGGGCTGTGAGAACAGTGCCGGATACGATCAGTGTAGCAGGCAGTGCAGAAGGTCTTGAAAGTCTTGCGGATAATAATAATGTGATCACTATACCGGAAGACAGTATTGATATTTCCGGTGAATCCGAAGATGTGGAGAAAAAAATCAGTCTTACGAATCTTCTGCCGGACAATGTGAAACTTACCAGTGACTCCAGTGAAGATGTATGGGTGACTGTAAGTATTCTTCCGGCCGGAAGCAGAGAGTTTGAATTTCCGACTAAGAATATAGAGGTTAAGAATAAACCGAAAGATCTGCAGGTAACATTTGAGACTGCGCAGATAGAAGTGAGAATCAAATCAGATAACAAAGATCTGGATGATCTGAATAATGACAAAGACATTAAGGCATCTATAGATCTGGATGGCAAAAAAGAAGGAAGTTATGAAGTCCCGGTTGAGATAGTCTTGCCGGATGGTTATGAGACAGTGGAAGATGTGACTACGGAAGTAGTGATTTCATCAGGGACTGCTGTTGATGACAGTAAGGAAAACAAGGAATAAAAGAATTCTCCACTTACAGAAGGGGTAGTAACAATATAAGAGGAACAGTGAAATGGTCAGTAAAAAAGTGACAGTTAAAAATCCCACAGGTCTTCATCTGAGACCTGCGGGGATTTTGTGCAATGAGGCAATGAAATACCAGTCACAGATAACATTTGTCTACGATGGGGGCATGGCAAATGCAAAGAGTGTACTGAGTGTACTTGGTGCATGCGTAAAATGCGGAAATGAGATAGAACTTACCTGTGAAGGTGTTGATGAACAGGAAGCCCTGGATCATCTTGTTGCTGCTATTGATAGCGGCCTTGGCGAGTAGAAAGCTGCTGTGCACAAACAGAGTGAACAGTAACCATAAAGTAACATGAATAAAAGAGGAGGAACTTATTGTGAAAAGAAGATTAGTTGCGGTTACATTGAGTCTTATTATGACAATGGCAACTGTCAGTGAAGCAGGTGCTGCTGCATTTACTTCACCTGATACAGCTCCGGCTGTTGCCACACAGACAGATGCAGAAGAAGTAAATGTTACAGAAGAAACTTCTGAAACAGAAGCAGACGCTTTTTCAGATGGAGATGATGGGACAGCAGTACCATCACAGGAACAGACAGACGACGCATTTACAGCGGGAACGGATACGGCTGCTGCATTGCCGGACGAGACGCCGTCAACAGCAGATGCTACGGATGCCGTTGGAGCCGCTGTAGTGAAAGCTGAGGACTGGGTAAGCACAGAGAATGGCTTTAAACTGCGCAAACCTGCAAAAAATCAGGATACAGCAAATACAGATGATCAGAAAGCAGCAACAGCAGCACTACCCGATGAGGAGATGCTGTCTGAGACTGACGGATTCTCAGGAGATCAGACAGAATCATCTGAAACAGCAGTGGCTGAAACAGATACAACAGCTGTGACAGCAGAGGTTACAGCAATGGAAACACCAGCAGCAACGGATACAGTGTCTGTAACAAATGAAGAATTTTATACAGTGGCAGACGGAATTGTAAAGATCAGCACAGAGTATAAAGGGGAAACCCATACAGGATATTATCTGTTTGATGAAGAGGGAATCCTTGTAACTGGACAGGCTGAGGTAAAAGAAAAATCTTCAGCTGATGAAGAACCGACATCAGATGCAGCTCAGTCAGCAGGAGAAGATGCCACAGGGGAAGAAACAGAAGCCCAGGCAAATCAGTCCTATTTTACAACTGCAGATGAGGCTGTTGTTTATACCGGATGTGAAGGAGAAGCGATAACTCCATATACATCTACAGTAGGCCAGCAGGAGAAGAGTGTATGGAAATGGACAGGAACATATTTCCAGTACTACGATGAGAATGGTAATCTGGAGACAATTGCACAGCTTGAAGCGAAAGCAAAAGCAGCAGGTACATATACCGGATATTTCAAGATCAATGAGGATTATTACTGCCTTGATTCTGAAGGTAAGCCACAGACAGGAGAGATCACCCTCACAGTTAACGGCGAATCAAACCTGTATTATTTTGATCCTGCAAGCAGCGACATTCCCGGAAAAATGTTCCACAATGGATGGCTTCGTTCAGATACCACTAAGGGAGAGCGCTGGCTGTATTTTAAAAAGGGAAATATTCCGGCAGACATCGGTAAATATTATAAGCGTGGCGTAGTTGCCACAGCTATCCCGGAGAAAGGAACCGGAGATTACTTGCTGGATGCCAATGGATATGTTCTGAAATCAGTGATGAAGAAGGCTCAGAATGGTGCATATTACTGTACCGACAGTAACGGCCAGATTTATAGAAATAAACTTGTAAAATACGGCAATTTCAGATATTATTTTGGCTCAAACGGAAAGCGGGCAACCTGGACAAAGAGATGGGCAAAAGCAGGCGATCATTACTATTACTTTGGAAGTACTCCGGGTCGTGTTGTTGAGAAACATGGCTGGCAGAAACTTGTCAGCACCAGTGGCAAATTCCTTGGCTGGCTGTATTTTGATTCCAAGGGAAATCATTATACGGATAAGTGGACTTCCGCAGGTTATTATTTTAAACCATCAGGAAAGCTTGCAAGCGGTTTGACAGAAATCGATGGAAAGAAATATATATTTGAATCATCTACATCCGCAGAACACAAAGGTAAAGTATATAAGAGCACAATGGTGCGCTATAAAAAGAAATGGTATATCGCATCCTCTAAGGGAAGCCTGTATAAGAGCGGATGGAGAAAATACAGCGGCAATTACTATTATCTTAAAGAATGTGTGGTTCAGACAAATCAGTTTATGAAAAAGAATGGAGTAAACGGTTATCTGGATGCAAACGGTAAATATACAAGAGGATGGGTAATTGTAAGTAATGCTAAAAACCTGGTGAGATATATTGATCCGTCAGGAAACGGATTTGCAAGAAATAAGAGTATGAGAGTTAATGGAATTCTGTATTACTTTGACAGTAACGGATACCGTATCACTGATCTGACAAACAGATACAGAGGACCGTATTCTGTTCAGGTAGACAGAGTAAACGGAGTTATGACTGTTTATGCTGATTCAGCCAGAACAATTCCTGTTAAGACGATCAGAGTATCTGTAGGTTTACCGGGAACACCAACCCCGACCGGTAACTTTACACTGAGCAGAAGCCTGAGGTGGCAGCCTCTTATGGGACCGTCCTGGGGACAGTATGGAACCCATGTAGACCGTGCCGGACAGGGAGGAATCTTTGTCCATTCTGTAGCCTGCGGCCAGGCAAACTCATATAATCTTCCGGCAGTAGAGTACAATAAGCTTGGATCTCCTGCATCACATGGATGTATCAGAACCTGTGTGGCAGATGCGAAGTGGGTTTATGAGAACTGTAATGGCGCATCCATCAGTATTATTGACGGTCAATATAAAGCAGATGATGCAATGAAAGGACCTCTTGGAAAGAAAGCACTGACTCCGTTAAGGGGAGCTGCTAATTTCGATCCTACAGATCCTGCTGTCTGATCCGGATGTTTCTGCCAGGATAAACAGAATTGCTATAGAAACGAAATATACAAAACGGCTGCACAGAGCAAGAAATGTGCAGCCGTTTTTGGGTATATATCAGGGATTATCTTGCGAAAATGTAATATAGTATGTATAATATGTTAACCGAATCAAGTAAGTCCCCTGCTTCAATTGCGAAAAGCAATAAGCAGTGGG
>ERZ834694.2290-NODE-2290-length-13733-cov-6.063167_pt1 | contig 13733 bp, 9 predicted proteins | sample MGYA00519691_ERZ834694 | MGnify/ENA primary metagenome ERZ834694 (study PRJEB31850, sample SAMEA3708758) | human gut metagenome | biome: human gut; feature: human-associated habitat; material: faeces | place: China | collected 2014 ... | reverse complement strand
TGGCCTTTGCGATCATCTCGTCGGGGATGCCGGTGCCGCCGTGCAGGACCAGGGGGATGTTGTTAGTGGCCTTGTGGATGCGGTCCAGAGCCTCGAAGTCCAGACCCTTCCAGTTGGCCGGGTAGACACCGTGGATGTTGCCGATGCCAGCTGCCAGGAAATCAATACCCAGATCGGTGATCTTTGCGCACTCCGCAGGGTCTGCGATCTCGCCAGCGCCCACGACGCCGTCCTCGACGCCGCCGATGGAACCGACCTCAGCTTCGATGCTCAGGCCCTTGGAATGTGCCAGAGCGACCAGCTCCTTGGTCTTCTCCACGTTCTCCTCGATGGAGTAGTGGCTGCCGTCGAACATGATGGAAGAGAAACCGGCTTCCACGCAGGCCTTGCAGCCTTCGTAGGTGCCGTGGTCCAGATGCAGAGCAACGGGAACGGTGATCCCCATGGAATCGACCATTGCGCTGACCATCGCAGCAACGGTCTTGAAACCGGTCATGTACTTGCCGGCACCCTCGGAGACGCCCAGGATGACAGGGCTCTTCATCTCCTCGCAGGCGGTCAGCACAGCCTTGGTCCATTCCAGGTTGTTGATGTTGAACTGGGGCACACCGTAGTGGCCGTCGCGTGCCTTGATGAGCATTTCGGTTGCATTTACCAACATTATTCATTACCTCCGCAAATTCATATTATTGGGGTGAAAAGTCGTTTGAGAATGCGACTTTGCGTATCCCTTAACGAACCTGTAAGGCTAGTATACCCCAAACAAACTATAAAATCAATCCAAATTTTCAACATGGTTTCCCGTTCGTCAAAATGATGTTGGAGATTGTGGCAAAATGCGGGAACGAGACGTTCAAAAAATAGTCATATTTCCGACTTGAATTTTACAAAAAGTACGGCGGCTTCTGTACGGAAAATTTCCTCACGGTTGAAAACCAGGTGGAAAGTGTGGAATTCCACCCGGAAAGTGGGCGCAGATGCTTGATTTTTGAACACTTTCAACGGAGTTTTCAACATGTGGAAAAGAAAAGCCTGTTTTACAAAGTGTATATGGACTCGAATGTGGAAAACTTTTGCCGAAAAAAATATACCGATAAAATGACAAGGGGGCTGCCCTCTGCCGGCCGGAACAAAATTCAGGCGGGAAAAAAGGGGAATCCTATGGCAAAGGCGGGGCGGTTATGTTATACTTTACTATGACACTCTGTCGAATTTCGTAAACAGTGAAACAAAAAGGGCCTGTCCCTTTTCGATAAATGGAAGGAGAACACAATGGACGAACAGAAAATGCCGCGCCGCCCCCGCCGCGCTGCGGAGGACACGCCGAAGAATGAGAGCCTGGTCTACGGCAAGAACCCCGTGACCGAGCTGCTCAAGAGCGGCTCCGGCGTGGATACGGTGCTGCTGGCCGAGGGCATGGCCCCCGCTGTGGCGGCGTACTTCACCGCCATGGCCAAGGAGGCCGGGGCCACCGTCAAGCGGGTCCACCCCAACAAGCTCCGCTTGATGACCGGCACCGAGAGCCACCAGGGTGTGGCTGCGTTTGCCAGCGAGATCGAGTATGCCACGGTGGAAGACCTGCTGGCGGCGGCCAAGGCGAAGGGGGAGCCGCCCTTCCTCGTGCTGAGCGACGGCATCGAAGACCCCCACAATCTGGGTGCGGTGATGCGCAGCGCACTGCTCTGCGGTGCCCACGGCATCGTCATCCCCAAGCGGGGCGGCGCTTCCGTGACCCCCACCGTCATCAAATCCAGCGCCGGTGCTGCGGAGCGCCTGCCCGTGGCCCGTGTGGCCAACATCGGCGAGACCATCCGCCGCCTGAAGGACCAGGGCGTTTTCGTCTACTGTGCCGATATGGACGGTGTGCCCCTGCGCAAGAATAACCTCACCGGCCCCATCGCGCTGGTGCTGGGCAGCGAGGGCAGCGGCGTCTCGCAGCTGGTGAAAAAGCTCTGCGACGGCGTGGTGCGGCTGGATATGGCCGCACAGGGCACCGGCGTGGACAGCTTCAACGTCTCGGTGGCGGCTGGCATCATTTTGTATGAGATCCAGAGCCAGCGGGCAGGCGAATAAACGCGGACTGCTCCGCAGAGATTGAGCAGGGAGGTACAACGAATGGCGAAGAATGATGCCCGTAAAAACGGCTTTGAAAAAACGAACCCGGAGGACCTCGCAGCCAAGGAAGAAAAATTCCGCACTTTTTTCAGCACCAGTGTGGCGCAGGTGCCCGATGAGATGAAGCACCGGGACGACGAAAAGCAGGAGCCTGCAAAGCAGAAGACCCAAAGCAGCATCCTGGGCCGCATCCTGGGCCGCGCCAAGGAGGAGGCAGAGCCTGCCTCCGAAAAGCCTGCCATGCCGCAGGAACTTCCGCCGACGGGTGAGATCCGGCTGGGCGGGGAGGACGAGGCCGCGGAGCCGAAGGCCGATCTGGAGCTGGCCGCAGATTTCTTTGTGGCAGAGGAGCCGGAACTGCCGGTGCAGCCTGCCCCAGCCGCACCGGCCGAGCGGAAGTCGGCTGCCGAAAAGCAGCCCGCTCCGCAGCCGCAACAGCCGAAATATGAGAAGAACTATGTGCGCGGCCCGCTGACCCCGCAGGAGCAGAAGGAACATGCCGAGATGCAGGAACTCAAGGCCCTGCTCTTCCCGGCCCCGAAACCGGCCCGGCCCGAAGCGGACACGCCTGCCCCGCAAGAGGTGTTGGGCGTCGAGACCGCCGCATTAGAGGCCGAGGAAAAGGCCTGCGCGGCCATGCCGAAGATGGTCTTCGCCGAGGATCGGACCCGCAGGCCGGAGCCGGAAGAGGCCCGACCGGAGCCGACCCAGCCCTTCCGCTTCTTTGGGGAAGGCGACGACGAAGCCGCGCCTGCGGCCCCCACGCGGGAGACGCCGCCCAGCATGGACGACAGCATGAGCATCCCGTTGGTAGGCCTTGAGGAGGAACCGGAAGCGCCGGTCTCCGCACTGGATGCTGCACCCGCCGAAGCTGCCCAGCCTGCGGAAGCGGCTGCAAAAGCCGCGCCCGGCGAAGCATCCGCAGCCGAGACGCCTGCGGCCCCAGCAGAGGAAGCTGCCGAAGAGTCCATCCCCGAAACCGTGGGCGAGAAACTGCATAAGATGAGCGCAGAACTCACGCTGCGCTGTGTGCTCAGCGGCATCCTGGCTGTGGTGCTGCTCCACTTCGGGCTGACGGCGGCGGGCCTGCTGGCACCCATTGCCTCGCTGGACCCGGTCGTTGCTCCGGCGGCATTCTACGCCGCCAACCTGCTGGTGCTGGCTGCGGCGCTGGCCGTGGCCTACCCCGTCCTGCGGGACGGCCTGAGCGGCCTGAAAAAAGACCGCCGCCCCAGTGCAGACACCATGCCTGCACTGGCCGCCTGCGGTGCGGCGCTGGAAGCCGCCATCGCCCTGCTCAACGCCAGGAGCTACCAGACGTCCAGCTGGACGCTGCTGTCCGGCATCGCGGCGCTGGGGCTGTTCATGGCCCTGCTGGGCAGCCGGGTGCAGCTGGCCGCTGTGAAAAACGGCTACGACCTGGCCACCAAAGACCCGGCCGGGCTGCAGGGGGCGTTCCGGGTCAAGGACAAAGACCTGATCCGGATGCTTGCCCGCAGTCTGGACGAAAAGGACCCCTGGGTCCTGCTCAGCCGCCCGGTCCAGTGGGACGACGCCCTGCTGGAACAGAGCTTTGGCGAGCGCACCAGTGAGCGCCGCGCCCGCAAGACGTCGTACATCCTGCTGGGGGCTGCGGTGCTCAGCGGTCTGGTGTTCCTGCTGTTCGGCGGCGGGCTCAACGGCATGGCTGCGGCCATGACCGCCATGCTCTGCATGGGCGCTCCGCTCTCCTCCACGCTGGTGGCCGGTCTGGCCACCCTGCGGCTGCAAAAGAGCGCTGCCGCTGCCGGTGCGGTCATTCCCGGCTGGGCCGCGATCGAAGAACTGGGCGGTGTGGATACCGTGCAGGTGGACGCCGACGAGCTTTTCACTGCGGACAGCGTGAATCTGGAGGACATCCGCATCTTCAAGGGGGGCCGCATCGACCGCGCCATCCTCTATGCGGCCAGCATCCTGAACCAGAGCTGCGAGACTCTGCGCGGCCTGTTCCGCCAGATCATTGAGGACCGCACCGACATCCTCTACCCCGTCAAGGATCTGGAGACCCACTACGGTCTCGGCTTTGCGGCCTGGTGCGATAACAACCGTGTCCTGATCGGCAACCGCACCTATATGGAAAAGGAGGGCGTTCCCGTGCCCGAAACGGAGTACGAGGAAGAGCACTCCCAGCATGGGACCTTGCAGATCTTGTATCTGGCGGTTTCGGGCAATCTCCACGCCATGTTCGTGCTGCGCTCCACAGGCGGGCGGAATGCGGCCCGCGGGCTGGAAGTGCTGCAGAAGGAGAACATCCGCCTTCTGGTCACCTGCAAAGACCCCAGCCTGACCGCCAGGCACATCACCGACGCCTACCATCTGCCGGAGGGCATGATCACCCTGCTGGAACAGGACCAGTGCGACGCCCTGAACGCTGCCCCGGCGCAGCCGGAGAACGCCGCCCGCTGCTGTATGCTGCACGATGAGGGCTTCGTCAGCCTCATCGGCGGTCTCCGCGCTGCCGAGCAGGCCCAGAACGCCGAGACGGCTGCCACCACGGTGCAGCTGGTGTCGGTCTGGTTCTCGGTGGCCATCGGTGTGCTGCTGACCTATGCGGGCAGCATCGGCACCCTGTCCGTTGCCGCCGTGCTGATGTATCAGGCTGCGTGGAGCGCCCTCAGCCTGGCTGTCTGCGCGCTGAAGCAGCACTAATTGAAAATGATTCTCAAAATAAATAGGAACTATTCTTGATTTTGAGCTCGAATTCTGCTATAATACTCTCAGAAGGAACGCCCCGGTTGCAGCCGGAGGCGAGCACATACACACAAACGATAAGGGAGAGCATGGATTATGGAACTCAAGGGCACCAAGACCGAGAAAAACCTGTGGGAAGCATTTGCAGGCGAGAGCCAGGCCCGCAACAAGTACACCTTCTTCGCCAGCGTAGCCAAGAAGGAAGGCTACGAGCAGTTGGCCGCGATCTTTGAGGAGACGGCCGCCAACGAAAAGGAACACGCCAAGATGTGGTTCAAAGCCCTGCACGGCGGCTCCATCCCCGACACCATGACCTGCCTGGAAATGGCAGCGGGCGGCGAACACGACGAGTGGACCGAGATGTACCCCCGCATGGCGAAAGAGGCCAAGGAAGAGGGTTTCCCCCAGTTGGCTGCGCTCTTCACCATGGTGGCTCAGATCGAAAAGGAGCACGAGGAGCGCTACCGCGAGCTGGCCGAGAACCTGAAGAACAATCAGGTCTTCGCCCGCGAGGAGCAGCAGGTTTGGCAGTGCCGGAACTGCGGCTACACCTACATCGGCAAGTCCGCACCCCTCAAGTGCCCCGTCTGCGCACATCCCCAGAGCTATTTTGAGCTGAAGAAGCACAACTACTAAGAACCAGCCGAAGAGGCTGCGATACTCCTTCCGTCATCGCTTGCGCGATGACACCTCCCTCAAAGAGGGAGGCTTTTCCGGCCTACCGCCACGCCAAGGCCCCCTCTCTGAGGGGGCTGGCACGGCAGCGCCGTGACTGGGGGAGTGTTGCAGCCTCTTTTTTTGTTGCAATCACACCGGAAATGTGTCATAATCGGAAAAAAGATAACAGAGGGGAGAGAACAGGATGGCGTATCGGGCAGCGGTGTGCGACGACAGCGCAGCGGATGCGGACTATGTGCGCGGCATCGTGGTGCACTGGGCAGAGCAGCGGGGCGTCGCGCTGGAATGCCGGGCCTTTTCCTCGGCGGAACAGTTCCTGTTCTGCTACGCAGAGGATAAAAACTTTGATTTATTACTATTGGATGTGGAAATGCCCGGCGCAGACGGTGTCACGTTGGCCAAAACGGTCCGGCAGGAGAACGAAGCCGTGCAGATCGTCTTCATCACCGGCTACTCGGATTACATCGCCGAGGGCTACGATGTGGCCGCGCTCCATTACCTGATGAAGCCGGTCCGCTCCGAAAAGCTCTGTGCCGTGCTTGACCGCGCGTGGGAGAAGCACCGCCGGAACGAGCGCTGCCTGAACCTTGAACGTTCCGGCGAGATGATCCGTCTGCCGCTGTATGAGGTGCGGTATCTGGATGTGCACCAGAACTATGTGACCGTCCACGCCAGACAGGACTATACCCTCAAGCGGACGCTGGCTGAGTTCGAGGCAGAGCTTGATGAGCAGTTCTTCCGGGTGGGGCGGGGGATGATCCTGAACCTGAAGCAGATCCGCCGCGTGACCAAAAAGGAGGTCGTTCTGGCGGACGGCACAGTGCTGCCCCTGCCGCGCGGCAGCTATGAGCCGCTGAACCGGGCCATCATCGAGAGGACATGAGGCAGAGGAAGGGAAAACAGATGCTGAAACTTTTTTCAAGGCTTTTGGATCACCGCATCGAAGCCTACCAGCGTGAGCTTATCGAGACGCATTACAAAGAGGTGGACAACATGTACCGCCAGATGCGGGGCTGGCGGCACGATTACCGCGGCCACATCCAGACCATGAAGGTCCTGGCGGCACAGGGGGATCTGGAAGGCATCCGGGCCTACCTTGACCAGCTGGATACCGACCTGAACACCGTGGACCTTGCGGTCAAGACGGGCAACGCCATGGCGGATGCCATCCTCAACAGCAAGATCTCCCTCGCGAAGAGCCGGAACATTCCGGTGCAGATCGATGCCCACATCCCGGTCCGGCTGAAGATGAGCGAGCTGGACCTCTGCTGCATCCTCGGCAATCTGTTCGACAACGCCATGGATGCCAGCGCCGCCCTGCCCGAAGCCGAACGCCTCATCCGGGTGTACATGGATATGAAAGGCACCCAGCTCTACATCTCGTTCACCAACTTCACGGCCAGCCAGAAGCAGACAAAACTTGCCGGGCGGTTCGCCACCACCAAGGGCGAGGGCCACGGCTTCGGTCTGGTGCGTATTGACGCCATCGTCGAAAAACTGGACGGCTACCTCAGCCGCAACAGCGAGGATGGAGCCTTCACGACGGAAATTTTGATCCCGCAAGTATGAAATTGGAAGGTGTTCCGTTGTACAACCTCTCAGTCTCGCTTGCGCTCGACAGCTCTCCTGGTAGGAGAGCCTCTGGCGAAACCGGAGACTTTGCGAGGACTGCCAAGGCCTCTCCTACAAGGAGAGGTGGCAATGCGAAGCATGGACGGAGAGGTTGTACAACGGAGAGGTTGTACCAAGGAAACCATTGCAATTCATCCCCCAAAATGAACCGTTCGTCCCCGATCTGTGCCGGGGACGATTTTTTGTGGTAGGATAGGCCCAGACGAACGAAAGGGGAATCCCACATGGAAACGGGAACGAACAAAACGAAGCAAAAACCCAAATACGACCTCTGGCAGATCACGGCCTATATGCTGGGCGTGGCATGGCGGGGCAGACATTGGACGGTGTTCACGGTCGGCCTCTCGCTGGCGCTGGTCACGGCGGGCAGGACCATCGCGGAGCTGCTGTTTGCCCCGGCGGTGCTCCGGGTGCTGGAACAGGGGATGGCGCTGGGCCGTCTGCTGGCGGTCATTGGCGGCTTTTCCGTGCTGCTGGTCGCACTGACCTTCCTGCAAAGTTATCTGAGCGAACGGAATCTCTTTGGAAAAATGAACGTCCGGGTCGATATCCTGGACCTCTCGGCCCGCAAGCGGGCCGGCACCTCCTACCCGAACCTGCTGGACAAGCGCTTCCTGGATCTGAGCGCCAAGGCCGACCGGGCCGGATGCACCAACAATGAGTCCGTCGAAGCATTCTGGGTGAGCTGGGGCGAGATCCTGACCAACCTCTTCGGCTTCGGGGCCTACCTGCTGCTGTTGTCCGGCCTGAACGCCTGGCTCTGCCTGCTGGTCTGCGCCACATCGGTCGTCAGTTATCTGGCGTCCCGGCGGATCAACGAGTGGGGCTACCGCCACCGCGAGGAGGAAGCCGGGTATGTGAAGCGGCTGGCCTACGTGCAGAAGGTCGCCACCGACCGGCAGTACGGCAAGGATATCCGCATCTTCGGCTTGCGGGAGTGGGTGGAAGAACTCTGGGAGAGCACGATGCGGCTCTACCACGGCTTCCTTCTCCGGCGGGAGACGGCCTACCTCTGGGCCAATGTCATCGACCTGGCCCTGCTGCTGGTGCGCAACGGCGCGGCCTATGCCTACCTGATCTGGCTGACACTGGAACAGGGCCTGCCGGTCTCGCAATTCCTGCTCTATTTCGGCGCGGCCACCGGTTTTGCCCAGTGGGTCAGCGGCATTCTGGAAAAGTTTGCAAAACTGCACAAGCAGTGTCTCGACATCTCTACCGTGCGGGAATTTCTCGAATATCCGGAACCGTTCCGCTTTGAGGACGGCCTCCCGCTGGAAAAGCGGCTGGATACCCCCTATGAGCTGCGGCTCGAAGGGGTCAGCTACCGGTACCCCGGCGCGGAGAAGGACACCATCCACAAGCTCGACCTGACCGTCCGCCCCGGCGAGAACCTCGCCATCGTGGGTCTGAACGGTGCGGGTAAGACCACGCTGGTCAAGCTGCTCTGCGGCTTCCTCGACCCCACCGAGGGCCGTGTCCTGCTCAATGGGCAGGACATCCGCCCGTATAACCGCCGGGATTATTACAAGCTGTTCGCGGCGGTGTTCCAGGATTTCTCGGTCCTGTCGGCCACCGTGGCCGAGAACGTGGCCCAGTGCCGCACCGGCATCGACGAGGCCCGCGTCTGGCACTGCCTGGACGAAGCAGGCCTGACCGAAAAGGTGCAGAGCCTGCCCAAACAGCTGGAAACGCAGATCGGCCGGGAGGTCTACGAAGACGGCATCGAGCTGTCCGGCGGGCAGACCCAGCGGCTGATGCTGGCCCGCGCGCTGTACAAGGACGCGCCTGTGCTGGTGCTGGATGAACCGACCGCCGCGCTCGACCCCATCGCCGAGAACGACATCTACCAGAAATACAACGAGATGACAGCAGGCAAGACCAGCCTGTTCATTTCGCACCGGCTGGCCTCCACCCGCTTCTGCGACCGCATCCTCTATCTGAAGGACGGCCGGGTGGCCGAGGAGGGCACCCACGAAGAGCTGCTGAAACGGGGCGGCGGCTACGCCGACCTGTTTGAGGTGCAGAGCCAGTATTACCGGGAGGAGAACGAAGCATGAGCGCATCGAACAAAACGATCACCATCCGGCAGGGGTGCCGGTACGCCTGGCGGGAGTGGAACATCTTCTGGAAGCTGTCGCCGAAGTTTTTCTATGCTACCTTTGCCAGTGCCGCCCTCACGGCGCTGAGCCCTTATGCCACGGTCTGGCTGTCGGCCCAGCTGGTGGGCGAACTGTCCGGCGGGCGGGACCCGCACCGGCTGATGGTCTGGGTGCTCTGGACCCTGGGCACGACCGCCGTGCTGACCCTTCTGCGCGCAGCGGCGCTCCACTGGAAGGAAGCGGAAACGGACGACCTCTGGCAGCGGCAGACCCGAACGTATATGGACAAACAGATGTCCCTCGACTACGTGGATGAGGACAGCCAGCGGGTCTATGACATGTACAGCCAGATCCAGCAGGACGCCAGGCTATCGGGTGCGGGCGGCACGATCTGCATTTTGCTGGTGGAAAAGATCGCCACGGCACTGTTCCAGATCTTGGGCGGCGTGGTGCTTTGCTGGGGGCTGTTCACCGCGGCGGTGCCGGATGGGCGGCTGGCCTTTCTGGGGCACCCGCTGTTTCTGGCGGCGTTCTGGGCCGTGATGGTCTGCACCGCCTGCCTGTCGCCCGTGTTCGCGGGGCAGGCGGCCAAATATATGCCGCTGCTACAGGAGTCCGGAAAGCTGGGCAACCGGATGTTCCACGTCCAGCTCACCCTGCCGGAAGAGCCGAAGAACGCCCCCGACCTGCGGATGTACGACCAGTACCAGAATGTCGTCAGCGGCTATATGGTGGGTCTGTGGGATGACTTCGCGAGGCTGCGCCGGGGCGCGATGGGGATCTTCCGGTCGGCCTCCTCGGCGGTGCCGGCGCTGCTGATGGGGCTGGTCTATCTCTTCGTCTGCCTCAAGGCCTGCGGCGGGGCGTTCGGTCTGGATGCCGTGACGCAGTACCTTGGTGCGGCCGCCAACCTGTTCCAGGGCGTTGTCACCCTTGTGAACATGCTGGCCGAGATGGAGATCAACGGCGTCTATATGAAAAACATCTTCGATTACCTCGACCTGCCCAACAACATGTATCAGGGCAGCCTGACCACCGAAAAACGGAGCGACCGCCAGTATACAGTGGAGTTCCGGGATGTCTCCTTCCGCTACCCCGGCAGTGCGCAGTACGCCCTGCGCCACCTGAACATGAAGTTCAAGGTCGGCGGGCGGCTGGCCGTGGTGGGGATGAACGGCAGCGGCAAAACGACCTTCATCAAGCTGCTCTGCCGCCTGTACGACCCCACCGAGGGGGTCATCCTGCTGAATGGAATCGACATCCGGAAGTACCGCTACGACGAGTACATGGACATCTTCTCGGTCGTCTTTCAGGATTTCCGGCTGCTGGCTCTCCCGCTGGGCCAGAATGTCGCGGCCTGCACCGGATACGATGCCGCCCGCGTGACCGACTGCCTGCAAAAGGCGGGCTTCGGGGAACGGCTGGCGGCGATGCCGCAGGGGCTGGACACGGCGCTGTATCAGGAGCTGGACGAGAACGGCGTGACCGTCTCCGGCGGTGAGGCGCAGAAGATCGCCATCGCGCGGGCTTTGTACAAGGATGCGCCCTTCATCATCCTGGATGAACCCACCGCCGCGCTCGACCCCGTGGCCGAGGCGGAGATCTACGCCAAGTTCAACGAGATCGCGGGGGACAAAACGGCCATCTACATCAGCCACCGGCTGTCCTCCTGCAAGTTCTGCGATGAGATCGCCGTCTTCGACCACGGTGAGGTCATCCAGCAGGGCACCCACGAGCACCTGTTGGCCGACCCCGCCGGAAAATACTATGAGTTGTGGAACGCACAGGCCCAATATTACACGGAGGAACCGGCTTAAAGACACGGTCCGGATGGGATTTTTTGCACAGTTTTTGCTGCAAAAAACTATGCGTTTCCACAAAAAGCGGCTCGAATTGTGAACTCTTAGGGCGAACGGCTTGAAAAGAATTTGCATCCTGTGTACAATGAAACGAAAGTGAGAACGATCATGACGCGGAAAAAGTACCTGTGTGCGGCACTCCAATTCTTTGAAGCGAAAAAGGAGGGACGTTCGACCCTATGAGACATTCTTTTCACCCGATGGGACGGGCGCTCTGTGCCCTGCTGCTGGGGGCAACGCTGACCCTCTCGCCGCTGGCGGCGCAGGCAGCGCCCCGTGCGGAGAACCGTTCCGCAAAGCTCGCGCTGGAAGTGACCGAGATGGAGCTGGAGATCACGGCAGACGACCCCCGCCCCAAAGCCTATCTTTACACCGGCGGGCAGAGCGACTACTACTTCATCGTCTGGATGAGCAGCAACCCCAGTGTGGCCACCGTGGACGGTGACGGCAAGGTGACGGCCCGCAGTGTGGGCAAGGCCACCATCACCGCCATCTCGGACCACGGCGACCGCGCCGCCTGCGAAGTTACCGTCACCCGCAAGGGGGAGGAGGCCGAGGCGCAGAAACCCACCCTCAGCGAGACCAGTCTGGAACTGGTGCAGCAGTATGATGCCCTGCACCCCGCAAAGCAGCTCACACTGACCAACAGCGACCATTCCTTTATTTATGTGTACCAGTGGCGCAGCAGCGACCCCAACATCGCCTCGGTCGATGACAAAGGCGTCGTGACAGCCCAGAAGCCGGGCAGCGCCACCATCACGGCGTTTGCTTCCAACGGGCAGGCGCTGCGGTGCGCCGTCACGGTCACATCCGAGGTCGGAAAGGTCACACTGAACAAGGCAGACCTGCTGCTCAAGACGGTGGGCAGTCAGGAGGCCCTGTGCGCCACGGTGGCCGTGGAGAGCGGCGGCAGTGTGCCCATCACCTGGGTCACCAGCAATCCGGGCGTTGCCACGGTGGACGCCAACGGCGTCGTGACGGCTGTGGCCGACGGCGAGGCAAAGATCACCGCCCTTTCGCCCAGCGGCCGATACGCGGTGTGCAGTGTGGTCGTCGGCCTGGCCGGGGACAAATACGACACCGAAGAGGACCTGGCCGACGAGCTCAAGCTCCCGGACCCGTATGTGGCCGTCCGGCTGAATCGGCTTTCCTGAGCATAAAAATAAGCCGCGCCTTCGCAGGTGCGGCTTATTTTCATGCGGTCAGATCTCGTTGCCGGAGTCAAGAGAAGATCTGAAATTTCACGAAAAATTTTTTACACCCCAGGCAGGAACAGCATCGTCCCGCGGGCGGCCATCATGGGCTGGAACGCGCAGCTGAACAGCCCGACCGCCACGGCCAGCACCAGGGCGAAGAGCAACAGCAGCATCAGACGGGGAGCGTGGGAAGACCTGCGGGAACCTTGCTTGCGCTGCATGGCGCATCCTCCTTTCCGGAACATCATCTGCCCCAGCCTATGCACCCGCTGCGCCGATTGTGCACCGGGGCGAAGTGTGGTACACTAAAGGGGAACGATACGGAGGACTTTTTATGCTGACCATTACTCTGCTGGGCACAGCGGCCACCATGCCACTGCCCGACCGCGCCCTGACGGCGGCGGTGGCTGAATGCGGCGGGCACAGCCTGCTGTTCGACTGCGGCGAGGGCACCCAGACCGCTGCCCGCCGCGCCGGGGTCAACCTGATGAAGCTGGACGCCATCTGCCTGACCCACTACCACGGCGACCATATCTTCGGTCTACCCGGCCTGCTGCAAACGCTGGGCTGTCAGGGCCGCACCCGGCCGCTGACGATCTTTGGCCCGGCCGAGGGGATGGAGCCGGTCTGGGGCGCCATCCGCACCCTGACCGGCCCCCAGCCTTATGTCATCCGGGCTGTGCCGCTGGGCACCGACCCCGTCCGGCTGGAAACGCTGGCTCCCGGCTGGCCGGTGGGGGCCGAACTGCTGCCCTTCCGGACGAAGCACCGGGTCCCCAGCCGGGGCTACCGGCTGGACCTGCCCCGCGCAGGCCGCTTTGACCCAGCCAGAGCCAGAGCGCTGGGGGTGCCGGTGCAGCAGTGGAGATCGTTGCAGCGCGGGGAGCCGGTCACTCTGGAAGATGGGACGGCCATTGCACCCGGACAGGTGCTGGGCGCACCCCGCAGGGGGCTGCGGTTCGTGTTTTCCGGCGATACGGCCCCCTGCGCCGCGCTGGAACAGGCCGCACAGGATGCGGACCTGCTCCTCTGCGATGCCACCTACCCGGACGATGCGCAGCAGGCCCAGGCGAAACAGTATGGGCACAGCACCTTCCGGCAGGACGCTGAACTGGCGGCGCGGGCCGGGGTACGGCGGCTCTGGCTTATGCACTATTCGCCCATCATCACCGACCCGGAAGCAGCCCGCCCGGCGGCGGAAGCGGCCTTCCCGTCGGTGGAATGCGGCGTGGACGGACAACAGATCATTTTGCGATACGACGAGGAACCTTCATGACAGCTGAGACCATTTCCTTCCCGCTGGACCCCGGTGCAGCGGCCCTGCTGACGCGCCTCCATGCGGCGGGCCATGCCGCTTATGCGGTGGGCGGCTGTGTGCGGGACAGTCTGATTGGCCAGACCCCGCACGACTGGGAACTCTGCAC
>ERZ834694.2286-NODE-2286-length-13759-cov-3.265470_pt1 | contig 13759 bp, 8 predicted proteins | sample MGYA00519691_ERZ834694 | MGnify/ENA primary metagenome ERZ834694 (study PRJEB31850, sample SAMEA3708758) | human gut metagenome | biome: human gut; feature: human-associated habitat; material: faeces | place: China | collected 2014 ... | reverse complement strand
AGAAGCCATAGCTGCGGAATGTGTCATTCCTGAACAGCCGATTGTCTCAACAAGTGCCTCCTGGATGATTCCGTCTTTTACGTTCAGTGTGAGCTTACAAGTACCCTGCTGTGGAGCACACCAGCCTACACCGTGTGTAAGTCCGGAGATATCTTTGATTTCTTTTGCCTTTACCCATTTAGCTTCTTCTGGAATTGGAGCTGCGCCATGGTTTACGCCCTGGGCTACCGGACACATCATTTCTACTTCGTGTGAATAAGTCATTGTTAAACTCCTTTCAAATATGTACTTATTTGAGCTTTTGTCTTTCGAACGGACTGTTTCCAGCCTGTTCACAGACCTATGGTTATTGTCTCACAAAATTGGTCATTCGTCCAGCATATTTTGATAAAAAATTGCAAAGACCACCGGAAAACGATAAAATTTCCGGCGGTCTTTTAAATCAATCGGTTTGGTTTTCTCTCGATAAAAGAGAATTTTTTTAATTATCAGATTTTTTTGACAATTTCTTTCGCATTCTTAAAAATATGACCTGACGGGATCACACCGCGAACACAGGAGAGTGGATAAATGTTGGAATTTCTTCCGACAACCGTTCCCGGGTTCAATACGCTGTTACAGCCGACCTCAACTTCATCGCCGAGCATCGCACCGAATTTTTTCAGTCCGGTTTCGATCTGTTCATCTGCGCCTTTGACAACAACGAGCTTCTTATCGGATTTTACATTGGAAGTAATGGAACCGGCACCCATATGGGCTTTGTATCCAAGAACAGAGTCGCCGACATAGTTGTAATGCGGAACCTGTACTTTATTAAAGAGAATGACATTTTTCAGTTCGGTGGAGTTTCCAACGACAGCGCCTTCGCCGACGATGGCGTTTCCGCGGATAAAGGCACACTGACGGATCTCAGCGCCTTTTCCAATGATGCATGGGCCGTTAATGGAAGCGGTCGGTGCGATCACGGCATCTTTTGCGATCCAGACATTTTCGCCGCGTTTTTCGTATTCTGCCGGATCGAGTGTTTCGCCGAGTTCAAGAATAAAATCTTTAATGAGCGGAAGCACTTCCCATGGATACGTTTTGCCTTCAAAGATTTTTGCGGCAATGGTCTGGGTTAAATCATAAAGTTCAGAAATGGTTGCATCTTTCATGCGTGATTCATCCTTTCTTGTTTTAGTTCCTGTTTATCTTACCACATTTCAGGAGTTCTGTGCGCCTTTTTTTCCGGCGGTGGAATAGGACTTTGCTGAGGAGTCTTCTGCAGCGGTACGTTTCCCGGTACGGGAGCGCGTGGAAGAGGCTTTTTTGTAATACGGCGCGGACGCATCAAAGCTGCTCTTTAGCTGGAACTGATTCCGCAGCTGCTTCACATTTACCGTGTGGCGTGTCACAAAGTTTTCCAGTTTTCCCATATATTCCTCGGAGGTAATGGAGCCTTCCGCTACATAGGTAAGTCCCTTTTCCCAGCTTGCCGTCAGCTCCGGATTCAGAAGCGGGCGGATCGACTGGTGTACGACGTCGTAGATCATTTCGCCAAGCTGTGTCGGGGTGATAACCTGCGTCTTTTTGTTCAGAGCAAGATATTTGATAAAGACAAGCTTTTTCAGAATCTCAGCACGCGTCGCACTCGTTCCGATGCCGCTTCCCTTAATCTGTTCGCGCAGCTCCTCGTCTTCAATGAGCTGTCCGGCATTTTCCATTGCAAGGATCATCGAACCGGAGGTGTAGCGTTTTGGCGGAGAGGTTTCTCCTTCCTTGATAGAAAGGCCGAGAAGATTCAGCTCGCTGCCTTTCTGCAGCTGGGACAGCGCTGCAAGAAAAGAGGGATCGCAAGTCGTCTCGTCCTCCTTTCTGCCCTCGTCGTCCTCCTCTTTCTTACGGAAGAAAGAATACTGCATGGCTTTTAAATAGCCCTCCTGCACGAGAACGCGGAAGTTGGAGAAAAACTGCTCGCCGCCGATTTCGGTGACAAGAGCAACTTTCTGATAGACCGCCGGCGGATAGAAGATACCGAGAAAACGGCGGACAATTGTCTCATAAACTTTTGCGGAGAGTTCCGAGAGGTTCCGCAGATTGTTAAGGCCCTGTCCGGTCGGAATGATCGCATAGTGATCGGTAATCTGTTTATCGTTTGTATAGCGGGTGGAACCAATCTTTTTCCAGCTTTCACCCTGCGAAATTTCATTTGCAAGGCCGCTGCAGATACCGTACTGCTGCAGGCCGCGCAGGTTTTTGCTGATTTCCCTGGCAACGGCAGAAGAAAGCACACGGGCATCGGTTCGCGGATAGGTAACCAGCTTTTTCTCGTAAAGCTCCTGAACAACTTTCAGCGTTTCATCCGGACTGATTTTGAAAAAGCGGGCACAGTCGTTTTGCAGCTCCGCAAGGTTGTAAAGCAGTGGCGCATTTTTATTTTCCTTTTTTCGCTCCATTTTCAGGACATGCGGGATCAGAGGATTCTGCATGCTTAATTCCTCGATCAGTTTCTGTGCGTCCTCTTTTTTCTGGAAGCCGTTCTCCTTATAGAGAAGCGGAGAGTTGAAGTAGCGGCTGCCTTTTACGGCGCGCCATTCCCCCTCAAAATTGCGTCCATTTAAGGAAAGACCGGCGATGACACGGTAGAATGGTGTTTTCACAAAGCTACGGATTTCGCGCTCCCGGCGTACGACCATGCCGAGCACACATGTCATAACACGGCCGACGGAAATAGACTGATATTTAGTGCCGAGATACGATGCGACAGCGCTTCCGTATTTGAGCGAGAGAAGACGGGAAAAGTTAATGCCCATCAGGTAATCTTCTTTGGCGCGGAGATAAGCGGATGCCGAAAGATTGTCGTATTCACTTTCGTCCTTCGCTTCGCGGATACCGCGCAGGATTTCTTCTTCTGTCTGCGAGTCGATCCAGACACGCTTCTGTTTCTTGTCTTTGATACCGGCCATCTGCGCGACGAGACGATAGATGTATTCTCCCTCACGCCCGGAGTCGGTACAGACATAAATGGTTTCAATATCCTCCCGGTGGAGCAGGTTACTCACAATGGTGAACTGCTTTTTTACTTCCGGGATAATTTCATATTTGAAGTTTTCAGGCAAAAAAGGCAGGGTCTCGAGACTCCACCTTTTTAACGCAGGATCATATTTTTCCGGATAGCTCATCGTAACCAGGTGACCGACGCACCAGGTTACGACGGACTGATCCGACTCTAAGTATCCATCCCTGCGCTGCATATTCTGTTTTAACGCTTTTGCGAACTCCTGAGCAACGCTCGGTTTTTCCGCAATGTATAAAGATTTTGTCATTTATCTGCACTCATCATTCGAAGCGGCCAGGCAAGGAGCACACCGCCTCCTATTGCGTTTCCTATAGTTACAATGACCATACTTTTCAATGCGGCAGTCAGAGAAATGCCGCCTGGGACCAGAAGTGCAGCGGTAACAAAGGTGGCCATATTGGCAACGCAGTGTTCAAAACCGGCAACAACGAATCCGGTGATGCAAAGTATAATCATGAAAAATTTGGCAACTTCATTTTTGCATTTCATGCCGCAGGCAACGGCAAGGCAGACGAAGAAGTTGCAGAGAATGGCACGGAAAAACATTTCTCCGGCAGGAATGGAAAGTTTATTTCCAATAAATCCTGCGTAATAATCGGCGGTACCGGAAGCACCTGCCAGTACGAAAATTACGGAGAGAATCAGGCATCCGACAAAGTTTCCGATGTAGCTTACCAGCCATACTTTTCCAACCTGTGCCCAGGAGACTTTTTTGTCATAGGCCCCAAAAGCCATAACAAGATTGTTTCCGGTGAAAAGCTCTGCACCGATAAAAACGATCAGCAGAACCGCAATGGCAAACACAATACCGCCAAGCAGTTTTCCCCAGGCAGGATCTGTACTCTGGAACGTATTGCCTACCACGTTGGAGAAAATCATGGCAACCACGATAAAGAAACCGGCCATGACTGCACGGAGAAAGTATTTCCCCGGGTGTTCTTTCAGCAGCTTTGCTTTGTTTACGGCTGCCTCTGAAAATTTTTGTACGTCATCATAAGGCATAGAATAACTCCTTTCTTATGTCCCGTAGGATGGACATATCCCCTCTCTTTTTGTCCGGGGGATGGTCTTTTTTTCCGGAGCAGCTTGCAAATGCTTCGGATTTCGCGCTTTCAACTTTGGCTATTATAGCATTTCCCGGAAAGATTCGCAATGAAGGAGGAAGAAAAAAGTATATTTCCACAGAAATGTCAGAAAATAAGGGGTAAAACGACAGATTGTATGATGAACTCAGAGGGGTTGAAACAAGGATTGAAAGCTTTTTTTATGTTCTGTTTTACAAAGATCTCGGACACAGTGAAATTGTAAACCATGATGATCCGGCGTTTGTGAAACTTGTTTATCATCTGCACTGATGTTCATTCTTAGCAAAAACCTCATCTGCTGTTTTCATACAAAAGATAAAACGGCAGGTGAGGTTTTTGTAATGGGCCTCTGGAAAGGATAAACTAAAGCCGTATAGTATCCATTACACCGGATTTTTTCCGGTATTCTAAAGGAGTCATATGATACTGTTTTTTGAATAAACTCTGAAAATGAGGCTGGCTGGAAAAGCAGAGATAACTGCTGATTTCAGCCAGACTTTTTGTACTGTAGGTTAAAAGCATTTTAGCTTCTTCTAATTTACATCTTGTAATGAAAGCACCTATGGTAAAGCCGAGCTCAGTTTTGAATTTTTTCATCGTGTAGGAAGTACTTTTCTGAATGGAATCCGAGACATCATTCACAGAGATGGATTCGTTTGTATGTGTACGGATAAAATTCATACAGGTATAAACTTCTCTTGAGATTCCAGCAGGGATTTTGGTTTCACCTGCCTGCTGACAAAAATCCAGAATCATGGAGTATTGCAGTGCCTGGATTTTTTCCAGTGACTGCAGTGCCTCGCATTCCTGAATATAAAGATCCAGAAGCTGATATGTTTTTTCAATATCTACTCCTCCCGGAATGGCACCAAGAACAGCGGTTTTGATTGCTGTCACGATAAAAAGATTTTTGGCATGGCGAATCGGGGTTTTTGCAAGTCTGCCTTCTTCTAATTGTAATGTATTATTCTTCAAAAAATTCTGCAAAGCATTTACATTTCCGTTTTGAACAAACTGAAAAAGTTCGCATTCAAACTGGTAAGTGTTATGCATCTTTTTATTTTCCATATTTTCTGTAATGGATTTCAAATGCTGCTGGCTCTGCCGCAATTGCTGGGGTGCACGCTGTCCCAATAATTTCAACACACTGATTTCCTTGTGGTTCACACATTGATGCAGGAAAACAAGATGCTGACAAAATTGGATATGTGATAACCGGGGAATGGAGGCGAGAGCCTCAGCGATTACTTCCTTGTACTTCAGGGGCGTGGCAGAGTCATGCATATAACTGCGGACGAGCTCATCTGTCACAGGAACGGAAAAAACCGGGCCTAAGATGATATATTCACCAGTAGTTTCAATTTGGATAGAGCCATATACAATGTCGGGAGATGCAAAACGAAATTCGGGATTATAATCGGATGGATAAAGCGGATAAGGGCTCTCGGTTGAGATGTGGAGCTGTTCTGATAAAGCAGAGTAAATAGCTCCTGCTTCAGTAATTAGATTCGTAGGAATTCCTGTAACGGCATAGTAATTTTTACAAAAAGTAACATAATTCATATGATATTCTCCTGGTATCTGTGGGATGCAGTGGATCAAATTTTCGTTTGAAAGTTTCTGCAAAGCAATTCACGATTCCTTCACTTCCAAATTTAAAGTATAAAATGGAAAAAGAAAAATAACAATACGAAAACATATAATTTTGTATGTTTTTATGTAATATCTTTCCTTTCATTTTTGATAAAGTGCGATTAGAAAAAAGGAAAGGCGGATCATACGTATGAGACAACCGATTAAAATTAATAAAACGAATCCAAATAAAGGTGTTCTCGATTATTCTTATCTTTTGGATGCACCAGCTGGAAAACATGGATTTGTAACGACAAGGAATGGCCATTTTTATTTTGAAGATGGTGTAAGGGCAAAATTTCTTGGGTTTAATGTGGCTGCAAGATCAAATACCCCGGATCATGAAACCGCAGAGAAACTGGCGGAACGTTTTGCGAGCCTGGGCGTGAATGTGATTCGGCTCCATGCAGCAGATGCCCCAATCAGCGAAGAACCACGCAGCTGGTCCAGCTGTAAAGAAGCTCCACTTTTAGATTATGAAAAAGGAAACGGGAGAGAATTTCATCCGGAAGGTCTGGATCGATTTGACTATTTTGTCGCAAAATTGAAAGAGCGGGGTATTTACTTTCACATTGATCTTATCGTTGCAAGAGATTTTGTAGAAGGAGATGGACTGGACTACCCAGAAAATGCGGGAAGCTGCATCAAACGTTTTCCCATGTACAATAAACGGATGATAGAGCTGCAAAAAGAATATGCCAGAAAGATTCTCTGTCATGTGAATCCTTATACAGGTCTTGCACTGATTGACGATCCGGCGGTGATCACGGTTCAGATCAATAATGAAGATTCTGCGATTAAAGGAACGATGGAAACGGATCAGCGGGAAGAGATGCAGCCATATCGGGATGAGGTACAAAATCGTTTTAACAGCTTCCTCTTGATGAAATATGGAACAAGAGAGCGTCTGAAAGAAGCATGGACGTTTGAAGGAAAATGTGCGCTTGGCGAGGAAGAAGATCCGGAGAAAGGAACTGTGCAGGGAGCCGCAGGTAATTTCTATCAGCCGGAATGCGACCCTTTGGGAAAATGGGAAGAAAATGAAAGTCCGGCCCGCTATGCTGATTTTATGGAATTTGGCATTACGATGAATCGTAATTTTTATCAGGATATGAAAGATTATCTTCATTCCCTTGGAGTAAAAGTTCCGATCGTGACAAGCAATCTGGTTGCCGGTGCAGCGGATGTATATGGCCATACCGACGGGGATTTTATGGAAAATAACAGCTATTTTAATCACCCGCTGCTTCCGATCCAGGAGGCAAATACCTATCTGGTTGCAGGGCCGGCCGAATATGTGTCAACGAACCCGCTGACCATGCAGACAGGAGTTGGTTCTATGGCAACAACACTTTTAAATCTTGCTTCCGTTGCCATTGTAAAAGGAAAGCCTTTCATGCTCAGTGAGTGGAACGAATATGGGGAACATCCTTTCCATTCGACAGCATATGTGCACACGGTTGCCTATGCATGCTTGAACGACTGGGACGGACTGATTTTATACAATTATCATACGTCGGAAAAGGCGGACGATCAGCCGGACGATGAAATCTGGAGTGTTTTTGATGTATATAATGATCCGGCGGTTATCTGTCAGTGGGGATTTATGGCATCTGTATTTCTCAAAGGGCTGGTATCGGCGGCTAAAAATCGTGTAGATGTCGTATATACACAGAACGATTTGAAAACACTGCCGAAAATGCACGCAATGCCAACTACTTTTTTACCTTACATCACATGTATGCGAAATGTATTCCTGGACGGAGGGGATACCTATCAGGGAGACGCGGCTGTTGCAGTGAACGCAGGATTTTTGAATGGGGCAGATCTCTCGGAGGCAGAACACGGTGTGTATTATGCATGGTCACCGTATCGTGACGCATGGCGGAAATATAAAGACCACAACAGGCTGAAACAGGCAGCAAAGAATGCAGAAGAGATACGAGAAGGCGTGTATCTGGGAGCACAGGCACTTGTCTTTGATGAAATTCAGAAAATCGCAGGCACAGGAGATTATCGTGAATTTGCTGCAATTCTTGACCGGGCAATGAAAGAATGGAAGATACTTTCGGAGGAATGTGGTCTGGTAGATGGAAAACTGATTTCTGATACAAAAGAGCTGGTGTTTGATCCGGCACATGCCCGGTTCGCAATTCATACACCGTATTGCGGATATTTCAGTGGAAGCCCAGCAGAAAGTCTGCGGCTGTCTGAAAAAATTGAGATCCAGTCAGAAAATGAGCGGATTACGTTGGCACTTCTTCCAGTGGGAAAGGAAAAACTGGAGCAGGCAGAGGAATTTGTGATCACTGCGATGGGAACAACGGGAATGGACAAGACAACGTATCAGGAAGGTGCACAGATGATGGGCTTTCCGTTTACTGCAGTACACTTTCAGGGAAAATTATATGCCGAAACGCTGGAAGGAAGAATCTACGTAAAAGCTAAGGAGGCCGTTCTTACAGCATTAGATCCAACGGGAAATGAAATTGGAAGAATAGAAGGAAAAGAGACAGAAAAAGGAGTATGTTTTCTTCTGTCAGGCAATCTTCCAAGTGTTCAATATAATTTAAAAATAAAAAAAGAATGCCCAAATATATAATATTAAATTGCTATATGTAATAAAAGAAACAAAATACTTGATAGAATACAAGTATAAAACAGCGGCTGTAAAAAACGATGGGAGAAAAAGATATGGGAAAAAAGAAACAAAAAGTCCTCTATGATGCAGACGGGGCAAGAAGAGTTATGAGAAAAAGAGATTATATGGCTGATATGGGAGGTCAGTTAGCGATAGGCGTGATGGCCAATCTGGTTGGCCAGCTTACTTACTTTTATACAGATAAAGTCGGCATGGCGGTAGGCGGAGTCGGAATTGCGATGATGATTGCTAAGATTATAGATGCACTGACGGACGTTCTGGTGGGAAATATGATTGACCACTCCAAAGGTGGGAATAAGAAATATTACTCCTGGATGCTGAAAATGGCGATTCCTGCAGCAGTCATCATCATTATGATGTTTACGGTCCCGATTCAGGCAGGACAGACAGCGGCATTGATTTATGTACTGGTTACCAATCTTCTTTTAACAGCAGTTATTTATACTATGATTGCCACACCGTTTTCAGCGGTTATGATTGTGCGTACCCACAGCCAGAGTGAGCGAAGCAATATGGGGCTGTTCCGTGCAGTCGGAAACTACGGTGCCGGAACAATCATTGCTATTATCACAATTCCGGTAACCAATATGCTGGGTGGCACACAGAGTGCATGGATCAAATATGGTGTTGCGCTTGCACTTGGCGTTTTATTACTTTTCCTGATCTGCTACAACAATGGAAGAAAAGCAAAATTTGCTTCGGATTATGAAAGCGAATCGGAAAACGCATCAGAAACAGCACCGACAGAAACAGAAGAAGAGGAAGCAGTTCCATTTAAAGATGCTATAAAAATGTTATTGCAGAATAAATACTGGGTGATCGTTCTTTTGTTCAATTTGATTACCAATATTACCGCTGCAGTGGCAGCAGCCTCGGGTACATACTATGCAAAATGGATTTTTGGCAACGATAATCTTGTTGCAGTCATAGGAGCGGCAGGTATGCTGGCAACGGTAATCGGATTTGTGGTTTCCAAGCCGATCATTTCGAAGCTGGGTGTTACAAAAACAATTCAGCTTGGGTTAATGGGAGCTGCCATTCCATCCCTGATCCGCTGCTTTATTCCGGAAAACTTTATGGTTTATGCAGCAACCAGCCTTGTGGCGAGCTTTATCCAGATTCCACTGATGTGTCTGTACGGCGTATTAACAGCAATGACGGTAGATTATAACGAATGGAAATATGGAAAGAAATTAGTTGCAATGTCGGGCGGAGCCATAGGATTTGGAAGTAAAGTGGGAAGCGGCCTTGGATCTGTTATCTTATCCGCATTTCTTGCCATTGGCGGATATCAGGCATCGCTGGAAAGTGCAACTGCTTCCATGCGATATTCGATTTATGGATTTTCCAACTATCTTCCGCTGGTTGTAAACCTGGCTATGTTCCTGATTTTTACCAGATTTGATCTGGAAGAAAAATTACCAAAGATGCGGGAAGAAGTACTTGCGAGAAAAGAGAAAAAATAAACGGAGAAACTACAAGGTCGGTACAGGAAAGACTGTACCGACTTTGCAGTTGTCATTCAATTTACAGAAACTGCCAGTGGCAGGCTCTGTAGGTTAAAAGTAAGGAGAATTGAAAATGAGCGATACATTATGCAATGAAAAAAAGAAACCTTATACATTTTCAGAAGATGGAAATTCCTGCATTATAACAGAAACCAGAACACCAAGATACTGGTATAATTATCTGTGGAATGAAAATCATTACTGTGCGCAGATTTCCCAGACAGGACATGGGCGCAGCTATTACCTCAGTGAAAAAGCAGATATGTGTATGATGAATCAGGACGATGCAAGATATATCTATCTAAGAGACGAGAAAAGCAAAGAATGCTGGAATATTGGCGAAGGTCCATTAAATACGGAAGTAGAAAATTATCAGTGCGTACACAGCATTGGATCTTCCAGAATCCAGTCTTCTTATCAGAATATTGCAAGTTCCTGGCAGCTGTTTGTACCGGAAGAAGGATACCAGGAAGTGTGGACTTTGAAAATAAAAAATACAGGGGAAAGACAGCGCCATCTCAGCATATTTTCAGCAGTCAGCTTTTATCTGGAGGGCTTTTCTTATCCGCGATATTATGAAATGTATCGTTGTATGGAAACAGATTATGATGAAAAGTTAAAGGGTGTATATTGCAGATCCGCACATCCTTTCGCACCGCACAAAAGATACAACGCATTTCTGGCAGCATCAGAGCCGGCATACGCATATGATGGAAATCTGGAAGCATTTTGCGGGACAACCAGTACCATAACAAGGCTGGATGCATCAGCAAGCGCGCTCTTCCAGAGACCGGACATTGTCGTAAAGGGAAAAGACTGTACAAATTCCAAAGCGGCCCTTTTTATTCTGGGCGGTGTGCTGCAGCATAAAATTGTGCTACAGCCAGGAGAAGAAAAAGAATTACAGTTTGTATTTGGAATCAGTGAATCACTTGAAGAGGCAAGGGCGGTATCGGAAAAGTTTTCCAATTCTGCAGTTGTGGAAAAGGAACTTGAAAAAGCAGAAACGCATTATCTGGAAAAATATCGTTCGCTGACCGTGGAAACGCCGGATGAAAAAATCAATCACATGATGAATAACTGGGTGAAAAAACAGGTAGATTTTTGCATTGTCGGGAAAAAAGGAGTCCGCGATAATCTTCAGATTGCAGTTGGCCTGTTAAACTATCGGCAGGAAACAGCAAAAAAAGAGATTCTGGAATGTCTTCGCCATCAGTTTCGGGATGGTCATGGAGTTCTTACGTGGTATCCTTATGATGATACCCGGTATTCCGATCAGCCGTTCTGGATCATATGGGCTGTCTGCCAGCTGATAAAAGAAACGGGAGACTTTTCTATCCTGGATCTGGAGATTGAATGGCAGGATGGAGGGAAGGCGGCTGTTCTGGATCATGTGAAAGCGGCTGTGAATCGATTGCTGCAGGATAAAGGAAAGCATGGACTGGTACGGATTTATTTTGCGGACTGGAATGATGCACTCAATGTTACAACGGATGAATATGCGGAATCCGTAATGCTTTCCCATCAGTTCTGCCTGGCACTGAAGGAATTAGAAGCATTACTGAAGAAAAAAGGCGATCAGGTATATGCCGGAAAAATAGCAGAGGAATATCGTATCTTACGAAACAGCATTAATGCATATGCATGGGATGGAGCGTGGTACATGCGGGCGTTAAGTGATGTGGAGAATATTGGTTCCAAAAACAGCGAAGGAAGCAAAATTTATCTGAACGCGCAGACATGGGCTGTTTTAGGAGATGTTGCAGATGCAGAGAAATTACCAAAGATATTAAAAGCAGTGGATTCCATGGAGCATGATTTTGGATTTCCGTTAAATCTTCCGCCGTATCAGAAGTATTCGCCAAATGTAGGGAGAATGTCCGGCATGCTGCCAGGATTGTTTGAAAATGGTGGTGTATACTGTCATGCTACAGGGTTTAAAATTCTGATGGACTGCAAGGTGGGGAGAGGAAGCAAAGCATTCGAAACACTGAAAAAAATTATGCCGGACAGTGATAAAAATCCATCCATGCAATCCGGAGCAGAACCATATGTTTTTACAAACTGTTATTCTACCAATCCCGGATATTATGGAAAATCCTACCAGTCCTGGACAACGGGAACTTCTGCGTGGTGCATGATGGGATTGTACGAAGGAATCCTCGGAATCAAGCGGGATTACGATGGACTGCGGATCGATCCGTGTCTGCCGAAAGAATGGGAAAAGGCAGAAGTGACCAGACATTTTCGAGGTGCTGATTATCATGTAATCATCGAAAATCCAGATCATCTGGAAAAAGGAGTGCTTGAAATTAAGACAGATGGAGCAGTTTGCGATATGTCCGACAAAGCAGATGGGTTTGTGTTGCCTGATTTCAAGGATGGAAAAATGCATGAAGTCCATGTTATATTGCGTAAATAGACAAAAGAGGCTTGTTTAGGAAGACATCAGCAGAAAGAAAGGAAAAGAGATGAAAAAAAGTATTTTTCAGGAACTTGTGGAAGAATCAATTGTTCTTTTGAAAAATGAAGAGCAGATCTTGCCATTAAAAGAAAAAAAGGTGGCTTTTTTGGGACGGGCACAGATAGAAACCATTTTTTCGGGAAACGGTTCGGGAGCATCCAAATCCCTTGCAAACAAGAATCTCTTATGTGAATGTGAAAAAAGAGGAATCTGTGCAGAAGCAGGGTTAAAACAATTTTATACCAGCCATCAAAAAAACGAATCGGAAAAGTTTGTGATTGACGGTATTGATATCACAAATGTAGAAAATATGAACTGTGGTTTTATGTATGAGATCTTTGGAAAATATCAGCCGATGTGGACAGAGTATCACATTCCGGAGCAGCTGATGCAGAAAGCCAGGGAGTTTACCGATACCGCTGTTTTTGTGCTGGGAAGGAATGCCGGTGGGGAAGAATGTGACAGACACATCGAAGGTGATTATGAACTTACCGAATCCGAAAAAGAACTGCTGGAACAAGTGTGCTGTGTTTTTCCACATGTGATCGTTGTACTGAATATTAATGGAATGATCGATATGCAGTGGGTGAACGCCTATTCCGCAATCAAGGCCGTGGTGTTTCTGGGAATTCCGGGCGAAGAAGGCTGCGGAGCATTAGCTGATATTCTGACGGGGGCTGTGAATCCATCTGGCAAATTAAGTTTTTCCATGGCAGAGTCTTTCAAAGACTACCCGACAGCAGAAAATTTCACCTGGAATAAAGAACAGGAAGATGAAATTTTAACTTACGAAAATTATGGACTGGATGCAAAGGCAAATGGAAGTACAGGATATACGAAAAGCCCGGTAACGGTGTATCAGGAAGACATTTATCTGGGGTATCGCTATTTTGATACCTTTCGGAAACAGGTATTGTACTCCTTTGGATATGGAATGTCTTACACATCGTTTACGATTCTTCCAAAAGAGATGAAACAGGAAAAAGAAGAGCTGGAATTTATTACGGAGGTAACAAATTCCGGAAATTATGCAGGAAAAGAAACGATACAGCTTTATTTGTCCTGTTCTGGTACAGAGTCGGAAAAACCGGAAAAAGAATTAAAAGGCTTTGCAAAAACGAGACTTCTTGCTCCGGGGGAGAAGCAGAATATTTCGATTCGAATATCCATGCAGGATCTGGCAGGATATGTTGAGACATCTGCATCATATATCCTGGAAAAGGGAAAATATCAGTTTTTTATCGGAAATTCATCCCGTGAGACAATTTTTGCAGGAGAAATCCAGATAAGAGAAGCTGACAGACGGCCTGTTTTTTGAGGTTGGTGGAACCTCTACAGACATCTCTTGTG
>ERZ834694.2269-NODE-2269-length-13840-cov-6.432572_pt1 | contig 13840 bp, 9 predicted proteins | sample MGYA00519691_ERZ834694 | MGnify/ENA primary metagenome ERZ834694 (study PRJEB31850, sample SAMEA3708758) | human gut metagenome | biome: human gut; feature: human-associated habitat; material: faeces | place: China | collected 2014 ... | reverse complement strand
CCCGACGACGAACCGGAACTGCCGCACGCAATCATCGGCATGAAACTCGCCGAGAAATACAAGGAGAAACCCGAAGTATGCAATGCCATCGGCGCCCATCACGACGAAGTGGAGATGACTTCGCTGATCGCACCGATCATCCAGGTCTGCGACGCCATATCGGGTGCGCGCCCCGGCGCCCGCCGCGAGGTGGTCGAAAGCTACATCAAGCGCCTGAAGGAGATGGAGGACATCGCCCTCTCGTACCCCGGCGTCGTAAAGACCTATGCGATCCAGGCCGGCCGCGAACTGCGCGTGATCGTCGGTGCAGACAAACTCACCGACCAGGAGTCGGAAGGGCTGTCGCACGATATCGCCAAGAAAATCCAGGACGAGATGACCTATCCCGGCCAGGTGAAGATCACCGTCATCCGCGAAACCCGCGCCGTATCGTACGCGAAATAAGAACCCCGCCCGTAGGACAGGCTGCACACGGCCTGCCTGCCGCAAATTTATCACAGGTAAAAATCCCTCCGCAAAACGGAGGGATTTTTTTATCTACGGCTCTCTTACCGGTAAGCTCCGGCACACAACGACAGCTTATCCGCGACAGAATCCATACACAATCGCCCGATTCCCGCCACGGGAAGGGCCATAAGCCTCTCACCCGCCGGAGGGGGGGGGCTGCCAGCGGGATTATTTCCAGCTGTTACGCTTCCTGAAATCGGACGGAGTGACGCCCTCCTTATGCTTAAAAAAAGTAGAAAACTGCCCGGTATTCACGAACTTCAAGGCATAGGCGATATCCGATATATTTATATCCGTCCCCGTCAGCATCTCTTTGGCCTTCAGGAGCCGCTGCTGCAACTGGTACTGCGCGGGGGATATCCCGGTGTACTCCTTGAATGTCTTGCGGAACCACGAATAGCTGACCCCCAGTTCCCGGGCGATCGCCTCGACATCGCGGGGGTTATCCACATCCTTCATCAGCTCCCGCGCGGCATTGACTTTCTCGAGGATGAACGTATTGGCATAGGAGTTATTCCGCTCCTTGTAATAGATGGAGCCCAGGATGTGCAGCACGATACTCGACATCATCCTGCTGGCACCCCGCCTTTTCGGCCGACGCCAACTGCAGGATCTCCTCATAGAGACTCACGATCCCCGAACTTATCCCGATATTATGCAACGGCTGCTCGCGCACTAAAAAGCGGTTCGCTACCCTGTCGTCGATATAGGACCCCTTGAACCCGACCCAGTATTCGTCCCAGCCGGTCTCATCGTCGGGATGGTAGCTATGCCACTCCCCGGGAAACAACGAGATCACCGTCCCGGCCTTCACAGGCGCCTCGGGACAGGACTGCGAAGCGAAATACCCGGAACCCTTGGTGATATAGACCAACTGGTATTCGTTCAGTATCCGTCCGCCGCGGGGCATGAAAGAGTAGTTGTCCGGATGGGCCGAGAGCGGGTACTTCGTCCCCGGCGGAATAAACTGGTACCCGATCGTCGTGACGACAACGCCCCATTTCTCGTCCTTATCCCCGATCGTCAGGTAACATAACTTGTCACGCTCCTGCTTCATGTCAGATTTGATAGGTTGGAAATCATTTTTCATAAGCAAATATAACTTTTTTCCGCGTAATATGCAGATTTTAACACAATAAGATTTTCCGGAAGCGATTATTTCATTCCGGAAGCGTCTTCACCCACCGAGGCCGGGCTCCCAATCCCCACATCCGCAACAACAGTCCCTGTCGCGCCGCAATCCGCCCCGCCACCAGCCTCCAAAGCCTCTTCACATCGTTCCGGTTATCCCGCACGGCATAAATCTGTATTGCTGCAACCAGCCTCCGGCAGGGTGGCACATACCGATCCGGAAACATCGGGAGATACCTATACATGCTTCAAAAAAAGCCCCTCTGCTGCCATATGGAACCGCTTGCGAGGGGGTAATTATGAAATCTGATACCGAAATATTAAAAAATGAGAAGAATCGGACTTCCCCCGCGGAGGATTCTTAAAAATGCCCCGGGTTTTATATACGGGACACAATAACGTACTACAAATGCTCAAATTCGTACCTAACGGGGGGGGGAAATCCTCTATATTTGAATTGCAATTTTAACGTGTTGAAAGATAGTTTTAACAAATCATAAACCTAAAAACAACCTAAAATCGTATAAGCCTATGCCAAAATGACTCCTTTCCCCTGAGGTTTCTATTATATATATGTACGAATCGTGCATATGGGGGAATTTCATTTTCAATCATCATTTATCTACTATGGACAAAACCAACCAATCTTTATGAAGAAAAATTTATCCATTTTTATGACAGCCGGAAGCTGGTTGCAGCGGGCGCTTGCGTTGTTTTTGTGCGTTGCTGCCCTCGAAGCTGTCCAGGCGGCACCCCAAGACACCAAAAGAACGATCACGGGTACGGTCGTCGACCAGAACAACCTGCCCGTCGTGGGAGCCACAGTCATGATTTCGAACTCGGCTAACGGTACCGCGACCGATTCCAACGGCCAGTTCACCCTTTCGGGCGTAACCGACAACGACGAACTGCAGATTTCGTTCCTCGGCTACAAGACCGTAACGATGCAGATAGGCACGCGCACCGCCATCGCGGCAACGCTCGAAGAAGATTCGGGTTATCTGGATGAAGTCGTAGTCGTAGGTTACGGCACGACGACGCGGCGCCACATCATCTCGGCCGTTTCGACCGTGAAGTCGGAGGCAATCGAGAACCGCCCGGTGGCCAACATCCAGCAGGCACTGCAGGGTGCGGCAGCCAACCTGATCATCCAGACCAAGAATTTCAACCCGACGGACAACCAGATGAACATCTCGATCCGCGGTGTGAACACCATGGGTAACAACACCCCGCTGGTAGTCATCGACGGTGTTCCCCAGCCGGACGCAGGCCGTATGAACGACCTCAACCCGAACGACATCGAGTCGATCAACATCCTGAAGGACGCCGGTTCGGCCGCCATCTACGGTGCACGTTCCTCGAACGGCGTCATCCTGATCACGACCAAGAACGGCCGCAAGGAGATGGCTCCGCAGATCCGGTTCAGCGCCAAAGTCGGTATCGAGAACCCCGACATCCTCTACAAGGCCGTTCCGACCTACCGCAACGCGATCCTGCGTAACGAGGCCCTGAGCAACGTCGGCCGCGAACCGCTCTTCACGGCTGCCGAAATCCAGGATTTCTACAACCACGGGGACTGCGAGGCTGCCGTAGAGCAGGCCATGCAGAACGCGCTCCAGCAGAACTACAACGTAAGCGTCACGGGCGGTACGAAGACCACCACCTACATGCTTTCGGCCAGTTACTTCGACCAGGAGTCCAACTACGTGGGCCCCGATTACGGCGTAAAGCGCTATAACCTGCGTTCGAACCTGACGACCGAATTCGGCCGGCTGAAACTGGGCGCCAACGTCGGTTTCACCCGTTCGGAGATCAATTCCCCGTCGGATGCCAACGAAGGCTTCCTCTTCGCCGACCTCATCCGTTTCCCGAACTACTACTTCAACCGCCACGAGGAGAACGGAATCTTCTTCGGCAACAACTATAAGTACGGCGGCTATTCCGTATCGCCGCTGGCCGGCCTTATGGGCGGTGGCATCAACAAAAACGACCACGAATACCTCACCGGTACCTTTACGGCCGATTTCGAGATCATCAAAGGCCTGAAAGCCCGTGCCGTCCTTGGCGGTGAAGTCCGCCACGAGCACCGTTTCACCTCCCACAAGACCTACCAGTATGTGGTGGACAACGGCGCCGAACACTCGGATATCTCGACCGCTTCGACCGGCGGCAACACCAAGCGCGAAGCCGACGACTGGACGAAGAAAGTCACGTTCGTCACCGCACAGCTGATGCTGGATTATAACCGCACGTTCAAGGAGAAGCACAATGTAACCGGACTGTTCGGTTGGTCGGACGAATCGGAGATCGGCTATGACATCACGGCCGCCCGCCAGGGTATGAACAGCATCGACCAGCCGGGTGACGGCTCGATCGCTACGGAAGGCACCAAACTGTCGTCCCAGAGCAAATACCGCCGTGCATTGCAGTCGTTCTTCGGTCGCGCCGGATACTCCTACGACGACCGCTACTATTTCGAATTCACCGCCCGTTACGATATGTCTTCGAAGTTCCTCAAGGAGCGCAACGGAGCCTTCTTCCCCTCGGTATCGCTGGGCTGGCGCATGTCGCAGGAGAATTTCATGCAGACCTACCGCGACCGTGTCGGTGACCTGAAACTCCGTGCTTCGTACGGTCTGAACGGTAACCAGCAGGATGTGGGCGACTACGATTTCATGACCACCTACGGCACTTGGGCCAACGCTTACGGTTTCAACGGCGTCCCGGTTCAGGGCCTGATGTTCACCATGGGTAATGAACTGCTGACGTGGGAGACCGCCAAGACCTTCAACATCGGTGTGGATGCGACGTTCTTCAAGAATACCCTGAGCGTCAACTTCGACTACTTCTACAAGCGTACGGAAGATATCCTCCTCTCCCCGATCGTCCCCGGAACCTTCGGCGCCTCGATCGCCAAGGAGAACCGCGGTATCCTCGACAACCAGGGCTGGGAACTTACCATCAACTATAACCTCTCGCGCGGCAACTGGAAGCACAACTTCTCGCTCAACCTCGCCGACTCGCAGAACGAGGTAGTCCGCTATGGAACCCCGGCTATCAGAACTGCCGACAGTGCCGGCACCATCATCATGGAGGGTCTGCCGATCAATGCCCTCTACGGCTGGAAAACGAATGGTTTCTTCCAGAACTACGATGAAATCCAGAATGCAGCCCTGCCGACCGGCATCGACCGTTCGCAGCTCCGTCCGGGCGACGTGCGCTATGTCGACCTGAACAGCGACGGCAAGATCGACGAAAACGACCGCACCTACCTGGGTTATGCCTTCCCGCGCTATACCTACGGTTTCACCTACAATGTCAAGTGGAAAGGCATCGACTTCAGCATCATGCTCCAGGGCGTGCTGAAGCGTGAGAACCCGGTTCGCGGCGAGCTCGTGCAGCCGTTCCACGCCGACTACTCGATGACCATGTTCGACCACCAGCTCGACTACTGGTCGCCGCAGAACCGCGACGCACGCTGGCCGCGCCTGGGAGTATCGGGCTCGGTGAGCGACACGAACAACTGGGGGCACACCGGTTCGGATATGATGCTGCTCGAAGGTGCCTACATGCGTATCAAGAACATCCAGCTGGGTTACACCCTTCCCAAGAAGTGGACGAAGAAATTCGGCTGCGAGGCTCTGCGCATCTATTTCGACACCCAGAACCCGCTGACCTGGACTAAAAACGGGTTCGTAGACCCCGAGACCACGTCGTTCGGCAACAACATGAGCGGCGGAGCGGACAACTCTGTGCGCAACTACCCGACCCTGCGTTACTTCGGTGGAGGTATCGACTTGACTTTCTAACAATTAAACAATCGGAAAGAATATGAAAATCAAAAATATATTAGCCATCCTCTCCCTCGGTATGGTCAGCTGCGTAGGCCTTGAGCAATACCCGACGACCTCCTATACCGACGAAACTTTCTGGACAATCGAGGACAATGTCCGCACGGCCCTGTACCTGGGGTACAACCAGTGCTGGCACCAAGACTACTATTTCGCCAATAACCTGCTGTCTGACGACGTGTACGGCAGCCGCCACTCGACGAACGAAACCAGCATCGTAACGGGTATGGCCAATACCTCGAACGGCCGCTTCTCGGACGAATGGGACAAGTGCTACCAGGAACTGCGTACGATCCACACGGCGCTCGACGCCCAGGATCGCATGAATATCGACGAGACCTTCAAGACGCGCATGCTTGCAGAGCTCCGTCTTATGCGCGCCTTCACCTACCTGCGCCTGGTAACATGGTTCGGCGACGTGCCGTTCTTCACGACCAACCCGACGCTCCCCGAATCGCGCGTGGTCAAGGTAACACCCGCCGCCACGATCAAGGAGTTCATCCACTCGGAACTTGCCGAGGTGGCCGAGATACTGCCGAAAAACACGGATATTCCGGAATCTGAAAACGGACGTTACACCCGCGGTACAGCCGTGGCGCTCAATGCACGTGCATACCTTTATGACAACGATTTCGAGAACTGCGCCATCTGGTGCGACAAGCTGATCAATTCGACGGAGTACGGCACCTACGCACTCGAACAGGACTACAAGAAACTTTTCCATGACCAGTCGTGCTGCTACGGCCCCGAGTCGATCATGACGATCGAATTCGCCACGCTCGGAGGCATTGACAACATCGTCAGATCCTGGAACAATTTCAATGCTTTCGTTCCCCAGTCCATCGGTAACAAGGGTGTAACCACCCAGTCGCCGACGCAGGAACTGGTCGATACCTACCGCAAACTCGACGGCAGCGTCGCCGATGACACGGACTACGAGAAGCGCGACAAGCGTTTCGAAGCAACCATCGCCTACAACAACTGCACCGTGGATATTCCGGAAGCAAAAACCCTGAGTCTGGCTGGCTCGGAAGGCACGGGTAAAGGCACTTACCAGGTCTTTACGAAGGCATCGGACGAGAGCCAAACCAGCGACAAGCAGCACCGTTTCGACTCGTACAACGGCACGCAGGATCGCACGGCTACGGGGTATTATACCCTGAAAAACTACAATGCCGACATGGTCGACAGCAAGGGCAACACCTACAAATCACTCATGGAAATCCGCTACGCCGACGTGCTGCTGATGTATGCCGAATCGATGAACGAACAGAGTAAAATGACGTCCGACATCTGGGACAAGACGATCAAGCCGCTGCGCGAGCGAGCCGGATTCGACGCCGCATACTGCTCCTATCCGGGCAGCAGCGACCTGCGCCAAGTTATCCGCGACGAGCGCCGCGTGGAGCTGGCCCTCGAAGGCCGCCGTGTATTCGACCTGCGCCGCTGGGCGCTGCTCGACAATCCGTCGCTCAAGAGCACGGGAGCCGCATACCTCACGACCCGCGCTACGGGTGCCCCCTTCCTCGACGATGGCAGTAACATCCAGTGCCAGAATGCCTACAACATGAAATACTGGTTCCCCATTCCGCAGAAGGAGCGTGACATCAACGCCAACCTGCCGCAGAACCCGGGATGGTAACAGCCAAGTTGTAAAGGAGATTAACTAACCAATCAAGAAAAACACATGAAAACCATATTGAAAAATATCATGTTGTTCGCCGCAGGAGCCCTCACCCTCGGGTTTACCGCCTGTGAGGAGGATGGCCAGGATCTGAATTTCAATATTCAGCCCGGCAACGAGCTCTACGCACCCGCGGACAATGCATCGGTCAATCTGGATCAGGGATTGAATACCAGTTTCGAATGGGCACCTTCCGTTGCCGAAGACGGCGGATACATCACTTACGAAGTGCTGTTCGACAAAGCGGACGGCGATTTCTCGGCACCGCTTGCCGTTAAGAACAGCCAGATGACCGGCTCCAAAGCCTCGCTGAGCATCTCGGCCAAAGAGCTGAACGAAGTGGCTGCCCTGGCGGGAATCGAGAATGCCAAGACCGGGCAGCTCAAATGGACGGTACGTGCCGGCAAGGGTTTGTTCGCCCAGACCTACACGCAGGCCAATGTGCTCACCGTTTCACGTATCAACCTGGTCGACCCGCTGCCGACGGCCGTTATGCTGAAGGGTGAAGCCGTGGAGGATGCCGCAGGCATCAAGCTGATCCCGGCGTACCTCGACGGCAAAGCAGTCGGTTCGGGTGTATACGAATGCTTCACGAAAATCTCGGAGGGCGAATTCACCGTAGTCGACGAACTGGATCGCTACTACTCGCTCAAGAGCAACGGCCGCATCAAGCATATCGTCGACGGCTCTTCGACCGCCAACACGCTGAAGGCCGGCATCTACTGGATCAAGATCGACTTCAGTGCGATGACCTACACCGCAGTTCAGGTCAGCATGATCGAATACTATGCCGCATCGTGGGCAGACAACTCGATGTCGACCGTCTACAAGACCCTCACCTACAAAGGGAAAGGCGTATGGGAGCTGCTCGACTACGATAACGAAATATCCGTCAACTCTTCCAACGATACGCGCCACCGCTTCAACATGACGACTGCCGACGGCAACAAATGGTTCCTCGGAACGACGTCCTCGCTGGGATCTTCCTACACGACCGACTATCTGAGGGTGTACATCTATACTTTCAACGATAACGATAAGGACTGGAACAAGACCTATAATTTCCTCGTTTCGGATTGCGGCCGTGATTTCGACTGCTACCTTTACCTGAACGGAGACAACAAGGCAGGCGGATTCTGGCATGAATACATCTTCAAATAGCAACAAGATACCGGATGGTTCCTCCCTCCGGGGAGGAGCCTCCCGGAACCTTTGCCGCGCAGTACGCAAGGCGTCACGCGCGGAAAGCTATTCGAAGCACGGATTCAGACACGGAACCGGAAACAAAACAGTATTGAATAAAAATTAAAATCAACCTATAAATTATGAGAAAATCTCTATTCAGATGGACTGTTGCCATGCTGACCCTTTCCGCAGCAGCCGTCTCGGGCGCCTGCTCGGAACAAGAATACGAGGATCTTACCAAGCCGGAAAAAGTAACGGGGAACACCCAGTACGCGCCCTACACGATCGATTGGACTGAGGCTGCGGACTCCTGCTCCACGGCTTTCATCGAGCGCTTCTACTGCAGTGAAAACCGCAATGGCTACGAAGGCGTGTTCTCGTACAGGGAATACAATGCGACCGGCAGTGCCAATTCCAACAACTACTGGCAGCAGGCACACGCCATGGCTGCCATGGTAGAGTACTACAACCGTATCAAGGCGACCGATGCCGAGGAAAAAGCCCGTATCGAGGGCTATTTCCAGAAATGGTACGATAAGCGCGGTAACAACTACGAAGGCAATCAGAACTGGCGCGGTTCGACGGGTTTCGGCAACGATTTCACCGACGACACCTGCTGGATCATTATCGCCTTGTTCCAGATGTACGACGCAACCGGCAACCAAACCTATTACGATGCAGCCAAACAGACCTGGGACGAGTGCGTATGGCCCCGTCACGAGTTGACGCAGTCCGGCTGGCTGCCTTGGAAATGGTCGGATCTGGGGCCCAACGAGTGCACGAACGGCCCTGCAGCCATCGCAGCCGCGACCCTGGCACAGTACAGCCGCGCAGCAGGCAACGAAGAGGCTGCCCAGGAATACATCGACCAGGCCTGCACCTGCTTCGATCAGAACATCGACGTGATGGCATCCGACGGCACGCTGGGTTCGACCCCGCTGAGCTACACGCAGGGTACCTGCATGGAAGCCGGCCGTCTGATCTGGAAACTGACCGGCGACACGGGCTACCTGCGCAAGGCCATCCAGGCGGGCCGCGGCCAGATGACCTCAACCCGCATGAACGAAGTCTACAACTATGAAATGATATCGCGCGACGAGGGTACGGACGAGAACAACTCGATCTTCCACGCCGTGATGTTCCACTGGTTCACGCGCATGATCCTCGACACGGAAGTCGACTCGTTCGACGGCAAAATCCGCAAGGAGCTCTACGATTATCTCTACCGTCATGCCTCCTACTACTGGGCGACGATCGACAAGACGCCGGAAGGCTGGCCCGAGGCTTACTTCGGTGTGAAGTGCTACCAGCCCCGCTCGTCGATGAACGGCGACGTAGGCGGTTCGCTGGGTGCATATACCAGTGCTGCGCAGGCGATCGAATCCATGTGGATGATCAAGGATGTCAAGTTCTAACCCGTCAAAACCAACCGATTTATGAAGAAGATTATCATGATGCTGGTCGCCGGAGCCATGGCATGTGGCCTGGCCGCCTGCAGCGACGACGATACGACGCCTTCGGGCAATATCACCCCCGCGGATCAGCTTTACCTGCCGCGCAATAATGCGACGATCATGCTGGAGACCGGCAACACCACCCACTTCGAATGGGCGGTTTCCAAAGCGAGCAAGAACGGCTATATCACCTACGAACTGCTGTTCGACAAAGTAGACGGGGACTTCAGCCAGCCGCTTTATGTCCTCACCAGCGACAACAACGGTTACGAACCCTCGGCCAAGGTCGCAAGTTCTACTTTAAATACGGTCGCCACACTCGCAGGTGCAGACCTGGGCGAAACCGCCACCGTCAAATGGACGGTACGCGCCTGGTGCGGCCTCAACTCGGAGATTTACGGCAGCGAAGCCGGCGTACGCACGGTATCTCTCACCCGTATCAATTCCGTAGACCCGATGCCTTCGGAGATCAAGATTTCCGGAGGAATCACCGAGGAACAGAAGGAGCTCACCCTGTTCGCTGCCAGCGTCATCCACACGGCGAAAGGCAAGTACACGGATCAGCGCGAGGCCGGGGCTTACGAAATCTTTACGAAACTGACTGCCGGCGAACTGGTTATCACCGACGACCTCAACCGCCATTTCAGACTGGCCGAGAAGAACAGACTGGAACTCGTCAAGGACAACGAAGCGACGACTGCCGTAACTGTCGAACACGACGGCATTTACTGGCTCTACGTGAACTTCTCCAACATGACCTATAAGTTCAAGGAAATCTCGAAGGTCGAGCTCTTCATTTCCAACCCGGGCAACAAGGCCGAACTCACGTACGAAGGCAACGGCGTATGGGGCATTATGGACTACGCATGGAACGTCAAAGAGGGCGGTAACACGGACTCCCGCCACAAGTTCATCTGTACCTATGCCGACGGCTCGTCCGAGTTCTGGGGACATTTCGAAGACGACTGCCATGACTCGGAGAAGTCCGAGGCTGAAAAGAATCCGCTGTTCTACAACATTTTCCGCCATACATTCAACAACCAGTGGGATAACACTTGGAAAGTGAATGAAAAGGAAAGGGAAGGCTACGGAAAGAAAGTTTCGTTCTGGGTTCATATGAACAATACGGATGACGACCTCTTCCTGCTGGAGCGTTCGCTCGGAGTACCCCTCGCAGTCAACATGCAGGGTTCCGCCACCGAGAACCAGGAAGCCATCGCCCTGAACAAAGCCCTGCCTGTTTTGGTTGCGAAGGGAAGTGACGATCTGAATGTCGGCCGTGAAGCGAGCATTTTCGAATGCTTCACGCAATTGTCTTCGGGTGATTTCAGCATTACCGACGACAAAGGCCGCTACTACAAGCTCGACGCAAGCAACATGACCTTCGCCATCGCTGAAAACCCGGCAACGAACACCGTTTCGAAAGCCGGTATCTACTGGGTCGCCCTGGATTTCAACGCCATGACCTACAAGATGCGCGAAATCGAGAAAGTGGAACTCTGGAACAAGCCCTGGTTCGGAAATAAACTCTCCGAAACTGTGGAAATGAGCTACGAAGGCAAGGGCAAGTGGAGTATCTCCGACTACGAATGGTACGTCACAGATGGCTCCAATAAAGATACCCGCTACTATTTCATCTGCACCTATGTCGACGGCTTCAAGGAGCGTTGGGCGTATTACAGCGACGACTGCCGGGAGCCCCAGAACAGCAACCCCGGAAATTATCCGAATTTCTACAATATCTACCGCTTCGACCACTCGAAGTTGGAAGAATGGGATGATTCATGGAAAACGCTGAACGACTCGGAAGGCGTAGGCAAAAAGGCGACGTTCCATATCTACATGAACAATACGTACGCTGCAGACTACAAGCACACGCGTTCGTTCAAATAACAGCACAAACCGACAAGGATAGCATCCTTATACAGAAAAGAAACGGTCGACAGAAACAGTCGGCCGTTTCTTTTTACAGTATCCCCGGTCAAACGAGCTATCCGGATAAATATATTACTTTTGCACCTATGAAACCATCCGAAGAACTGAAGGCCTACATCGAGGCCGAGATCATTCCCCGCTACGGGGCGTTCGATGCGGCACACCGCACCGACCATGTGCGCACGGTCATTGCGCAGAGCCTCGTGCTTGCCGGGCATTACGAGGTGGATGCCGACATGGTCTACGCAATCGCAGCCTACCACGACACGGGGCTGGCATACGGACGGGAGTCGCCCCATATCCGCTCGGCCGAAATACTCCTCGCCGACACCTTCATGCGGCAACGGTTCACAGAGGAACAGATGGCCGTGATGCGCGACGCCATCGAAGACCACCGGGCCTCGTCCGACCACGCCCCGCGCACGATTTACGGACGGATCGTAGCCGAGGCAGACCGCTGCCTCGACCCCGAAACCGTAATCCGCCGCACGATACAATACGGGCTGGCACACTACCCTGCGCTCAGCCGCAAAGGGCAGTTCGACCGTTGCGTGGAACACCTGCAACGAAAATATGCCGAAGGCGGTTACCTGCGGCTCTGGATACCCGAATCGGACAACGCCCGCAAACTGGCGGAACTGCGTGCGCTGATTCACGACACGGCACGGCTGCGCGAAGCCTTCGGGCGGATTTGGGGAGAGGTTTGCCGGGACTGACAACCGGATCGGGGTCAGCCGCACGCACCCCGGGACAACGCCCCGCCCGGAGGTACCCGGCTGCAAAGACAGGATACCGGCCGAGGTAACCCGGAAAAGCGATACCCCGCAGGCCGATGGCCTGCGGGGTATCGCTCCAATAGGCGCCGGCGCCTATTCGGCGTCGTGCGGAAAATATTTCATATACTGCACGCGCTGGTAAACATCGCTTTCGGCATTGCCGTAATTCATCCTGCCGCGGAACTCGCCCAGGGATTCGAAACCGTGGCGCTCAGCCCACTGGTCGATGAACCGGTTGATGTCGGCAATGACCCCGAAGCCCTTCTCATGGATTGCCGAGCAGACCTGCACCGCATTGGCACCGCATAACAACGCTTTCACGGCAGCCTCGCCGTCGTGCACACCCGTCGATACGGCGACATCGAGTTGCGGGAGGGCCGTAGAGCAAAGCGCCACGCTGCGCAGGACGTTGCGCAATTCCGCAGGTTCGCTGAACGGGTTGCCGTTGACGAACGCCATGCGCTCCACGTCGATATCGGGTTCGAAGAAGCGGTTGAACATCACCACGCCCCGCGCCCCGCGCGCCAGCAGCGAATCGGCGACGGCAAGCACATTGGTCAGGCGCATCGGCAGTTTCACCGACACCGGGATCTTCACGGCAGCCGCCACGCGGCGCACGACATCGGCGTACTCCTGTTCCAACTCCTGCGCCGTACGGTGGCGGTCGGTCGGTTGCAGAAAGATGTTCAGTTCCAGGGCTGCGGCCCCCGCAGCCTCCATGGCCACGGCGTAGTCCGTCCACCCGTCGTCCGCCGCGATGCAGTTGATGCTGGCGATGACGGGTACCCCTGTCGTACGGGCATCGGAGACAAGCTTCAGGAATTCACCCTTATACGCATCGCCGATGTAGCGTTCGAGGTATTCGCCCGAATCGCCCATGCCCTGCGACGAGTAATCCAGCGCGGCGGCATGACGGATGATCTGCTCCTCGAAGATGGATTTCAGGACGACAGCGCCCGCGCCGTTCGCGACGCACTGTCCGATATTGGCCATAGTCGCCGTATAGGGCGAACTGCTGACCACAACGGGACTCGAAAGGTCGAGTCCGAGGTATTTTGCTTTCATATCACAGAATTACATTAATTTTCAAAACATTCCCGAACCGGGCGGGCCGGAGTGCAAGCCGGCCGGGCAGGTTAAACGAACGGGATCTTCACCACCTCGGCGCGCAGGGGTTTCTCGCGGATAACGACGGCGACCTCCGTGCCCGGTTTGGCATATTCGGGCTTCACGTAGCCCAAACCGAAGCCGACCTTCAGGCAGGGCGACATCGTACCCGACGTAACATGGCCGATCTCCTCGCCATCGGCCGCGGCG
>ERZ834694.2256-NODE-2256-length-13918-cov-5.806463_pt1 | contig 13918 bp, 10 predicted proteins | sample MGYA00519691_ERZ834694 | MGnify/ENA primary metagenome ERZ834694 (study PRJEB31850, sample SAMEA3708758) | human gut metagenome | biome: human gut; feature: human-associated habitat; material: faeces | place: China | collected 2014 ... | reverse complement strand
AGGACATCAAGCTGCGCATCAAAAGCGTAGAGAGCACCATGCAGATCACCAAGGCCATGGAGCTGGTGGCTTCCTCCAAAATGCGCCGTGCCAAGGAGCGTGTCGAACACAGCCGCCCCTATTTTGAGACCCTGCACGAAACACTGACCGGCATTGCGGCAGCGGACCCCCGCGCCCGCAGCCCGTATCTGCGCCGGGACGAGATCCGGCGGACGCTGCTCATCGTCATCGCGGGCGACCGCGGCCTGGCGGGCGGCTACAACAGCAACGTGCTGAAACAGGCCGAGGCCCAGCAGGGCCCCGTGACCGTGCTGCCCATCGGCAAGCGGTCGGCGGAGTATTTCGCCCACCACGAGGCCGACCTGTTCACCGACGAGGTGCTGCTGGCGGCGGAGATCTCGGTGGGCGAGTGCTTCTCGCTCTCCCGGAAGATCACCGAGGGCTTTCTGAAGGGTGATTACGACGCCGTGAAGATCTGCTACACCCGGTTCGACTCCATGATGACCCAGACGGCCGCCACAATGGAGGTGCTGCCCCTGAGCATCGAGCCGACCGAGGAGCAGAAGGCAGCGGCCCGCCGCAGCCAGATCCTGTACAAGCCCAGCAGCGAGGAAGTGTTCCGTGCCATCATCCCCGAATATGTCGCGGGCATCGTCTACGGTGCCGTGTGCGAGAGCGTGGCCAGCGAGCTGGCCGCCCGCCGCACCGCCATGGACGCCGCGACCAAGAATGCGGGCGAAATGATCGACCATCTGAATCTGTATTACAACCGCGCCCGTCAGGCTGCTATCACGCAGGAGATCACCGAGATCGTGGCCGGCGCGGAGATTTGAAAGTAAGGAGTTGTAGCCTATGTCCGAAAAACACATCGGCAAGGTGATCCAGGTCATCGGCCCGGTGCTGGACATCCAGTTCAAGGATGGCGAGCTGCCGGAGCTGCTCAACGCCATTGAGATCGACAACCACGGCGAGAAGCTCATCGTCGAGGTGGCCCAGCTCACCGGCGACAATGTGGCGCGCTGCATTGCCATGAGCAGCACCGATGGTCTGGTGCGCGGCACCGACGCCGTGGATACCGGCGAGTCCATCAAGGTGCCCGTGGGCGACCAGTGTCTGGGGCGCGTGTTCAACCTGCTGGGCGAGCCGGTGGACAACAAGCCCGCCCCGGAGGCCGAGGCCTACTGGCCCATCCACCGCCCGGCTCCCAGCTATGAGGAGCAGCAGTCCACCACCGAGATCCTGGAGACCGGCATCAAGGTCGTTGACCTGATCTGCCCCTACGCCAAAGGCGGCAAGATCGGCCTGTTCGGCGGTGCCGGTGTCGGCAAGACCGTTCTGATCCAGGAGCTGATCCACAATGTTGCCACCGAGCACGGCGGCTACTCCATCTTCACCGGCGTCGGCGAGCGCTCCCGCGAGGGCTGCGACCTCTGGGGCGAGATGAACGCCTCCGGTGTTCTGAACAAGACCGCACTGGTCTTCGGCCAGATGAACGAGCCCCCAGGAGCCCGTATGCGTGTGGCCGAGACCGGCCTGACCATGGCCGAGTATTTCCGTGAGGAGACCCACAAGGACGTCCTGCTGTTCATTGATAACATCTTCCGTTTCGTGCAGGCAGGTTCGGAGGTCTCCGCTCTGATGGGCCGTATGCCTTCGGCCGTCGGCTATCAGCCCACGCTGGCCAACGAGCTGGGCGCTCTGCAGGAGCGCATCACCTCCACCCGCGACGGCTCCATCACCTCGGTGCAGGCCGTCTACGTCCCCGCCGATGACCTGACCGACCCGGCCCCCGCCACCACCTTCGCCCATCTGGACGCCACCACCGTTCTGAGCCGTAAGATCGTCGAGCAGGGCATCTACCCCGCCGTGGACCCGCTGGCTTCCACCAGCCGCATCCTCGAAGCCGACATCGTGGGCGAGGAGCATTACCGTGTGGCCCGCAAGGTGCAGGCAACGCTGCAGCGCTATCAGGAGCTGCAGGACATCATCGCCATCCTGGGCATGGACGAACTGAGCGAGGAAGACAAGCTCACCGTCACCCGCGCCCGTAAATTGCAGAAGTTCCTGTCCCAGCCGTTCTCGGTGGCCGAGAACTTCACCGGCCTGCAGGGCAAGTATGTGCCTCTGGCCGAGACCGTCAAGGGCTTTGCCGCCATCGTGGACGGCCAGTGCGATGATCTGCCGGAGTGGGCCTTCTTCAACGTGGGCACCCTGGACGATGCCCGCCAGAAGGCCGCCGAGAAGCTCGCGGAGGAAAAGGGCGGTGCCGTCTGATGCAGAAGTTCATGCTGAACATCACCGCTTCCAGCGGCGAGTTTTATCAGGGCGATTGTGAGAGCCTGACCCTGCCCACCGGCGACGGTGTGTATGGTGTGCAGGCCGGCCACAGCCCGGTGCTGGTGGCCCTGCACATGGGGATGCTGCAATTCACCGTGAATGGTGAGACCCGCGATGTGCTGGTGGGCGACGGCATTGCCGAAGTGACCCCTACCTTCGTTCTGCTGCTGGTGGACAGCGCCGAGCGTCCGGAGGACATCGACCGCAACCGTGCCGAGGCTGCCCGCATCCGCGCCGAAGAGCGTTTGCAGCACAAGCAGAGCATGCACGAGTATTACCAGAGCAAGATCGCTCTCGACCGTGCCATGCAGCGCCTGCAGACTGCCGCAAAGTACAAGCGGTAAATCAGGCCGTTCCGTTTTTCCCTTCCAAGATACAACAAACAACGAACGCCCCCTGCCCGGTTCCGGAGCCTATGCCTCCGGACGGACAGGGGGCGTTTGTTTCATGCACCTTCCAACTCCTTGCCGAATACGCTGTGAGTGAACCAAGCGAACATTTCGGCAAAGGAGTTTTTGTTTATGGCGACTGGAATTCTGCGCATTCAGGCATTTGCGGCCCGGCAGTCGGCACCGGTGGAGGGGGTCACGGTGAACATCGTCGGCGACGGCTTCACCGCGGCCCGGATGACCGACGCCGAGGGCAATGCCGCGGACGTGACCCTGACCGCCCCGGACTGTGCCCTCTCGCTGGAGGAGGACAATACCACCCGTCTGCCCTATGCGGTGTGCAGCCTGACGGCCTCGAAGGCGGGGTACCGCACCGTCCGCATCCAGGGCATCCAGGTCTTTGCGGGGCAGGTGACGCTGGCCCAGCCGGAGATGATCCCCGAAACGGAGGAGGACCGGGACGTGGAGAACCCGCCCATCGTCATCCCGCCCCACCCGCTGTTTGCGGGCGGCGGGGGCAGCGGCAGAGCACCCACCGATCCGTGTGCGCCCCGTGTGCTGGACCGGGTCATCATCCCGAAGAACATCACGGTCCATCTGGGCAAACCGGCAGCTTCGGCCCGGAACGTGACCGTCTCGTTCCGCCGGTATATCGCCAACGTGGCGTCCAGCGAAGTCTACCCGACCTGGCCGGAGAGCGCCTTGCGGGCGAACATCCACTGCCAGATCTCGCTGGCGCTGAACCGCATCTACACCGAGTGGTACCCCAGCCGGGGCTACAGCTTCAACATCACCAACTCCACCAGCTACGACCAGTATTACGTCCACGGGCGGACCGTGTTCGATGTCATGGTCCGGCTGACGGACGACATCTTCAATACCTATCTCCGGAAGACCGGAACGGTCAATCCCTACTACTCCGAATACTGCGACGGCAAGTCCGTCACCTGTCCGGGTCTGAAGCAGTGGGGCACGGTCACGCTGGCAAAACAGGGCAAAACACCGCTTCAGATCCTGAAATACTACTACGGCAGCGACATCGAGATTGTCCGGACCAACAACATCCAGGCCATCCCGCAGAGCTACCCCGGCTCGCCGCTGCGGCAGGGCGATTCCGGCACGGCGGTGTTCACGCTGCAGCGGCAGCTGAACCGCATCGCGAAGGATTACCCCTTCTTTGGCAAGCTGACCGTGGACGGCGTCTTTGGTCCCCGCATGGTGTCCACGGTCAAAACGTTCCAGCGGCAGTTCAACCTGACCGCCGACGGCGTGGTGGGGCGGCAGACCTGGTATAAGATCAGCTATATCTACGTGTCGGTCAAGGATCTTGCCGAACTGACCAGCGAGGGCGAGACCTCCAGCGGCACCCTGTCGGACGGCAGCTGGGGCGGCACGGCTCTGCGCACCGGTTCCACCGGCAGCGCGGTGGAGCAGGTGCAGTTCTGGCTGAATACGCTGGCGCAGTACGAATCTGCTATCCCGTCCCTTGCGGTGGACGGCCGCTACGGCGTGGCCACGGCCAGCGCGGTGCGGGCCTTCCAGCGGCGGTACGGCCTGACCGTGGACGGTGTGGTGGGCCGCGAGACCTGGAACGCCATCTACAACGAGTTCCGGAGCATCCAGTCGGACAACGGCACCCCCAACGCCTACCCCGGCACGGCTCTGCGGGAGGGGGCCAGCGGCCAGAACGTGCGGCTCGTGCAGTTCTGGCTCAAGATCGCCCACACCGTCTATTCCAGACTGAACGACCTCACCGTGGATGGAACGTTCGGTGCGGCGACCACGGCGGCGGTAAAGCGGTTCCAGACCTACTTCGGCCTGACCAGCGACGGCGTGGTGGGCCGCACCACCTGGAACAAGCTGTACGAGGTCTACAACGACATCGCCAACAAACTGCTGTCGCCCAGCCTGCGGCCCGGCGAGTATCCGGGCATCCTCCGGCGGGGCAGCAGCGGCACGGCGGTGCGGGAACTGCAATTCTACCTCTACCTCCTGAGCGCCTATGAATCCAGTATCCCGGCGGTGGGCATCGACGGCAGCTTTGGTGCAGCCACCGAGAACGCGGTGCGGGCCTACCAGCGGTTTGCAGGGCTGACGGTGGACGGCATCGTGGGGCGGACGACCTGGGAGTCGCTCTACGGCAAGGCATCGGCTCTGCGCAGCAGCGGCCCGGTGGTCACGCTGAAACGGCTGCCCTACCCCGGTAAGCCGCTGACGGTGGGCAGTGAGGGCAGCGACGTGCTGTATTACACCATCCTGCTGCGGCGGATCGCCTATTACTTCGAGAGCGTGGAGGCACCGCCGCTGGCCACCGGCTACACCGGAGAGACTGCCGCTGCGACCCGCAGTGCCCAGGCGCTGCTCGGCCTGCCGGAGACCGGCATCGCGGACGCCGAGACCTGGACGGCGGTGGAGGCGCTGAGCCTGCAATTAGCGACCGGGATGCCCAACCCTGACCGGGATGCGGCACGGGAGATGGCATATCCGGGCCGGGCCATGAAGGAAGGGAGCGTCGGCCCGGACGTGATGCAGATCGAACAGTGGATCAACAGCCGGGCGAACCTCTGCTGCGGGGAGGGCTTCGTGTGGGATAATGCGTCCTTCGGCCCGGCGGAGACGGTGGCTGTGAAGGCCGCGCAGGCGCGGGCGGGCCTGCACCAGACCGGCACCGTTGACCGCGAGACCTGGGCGGCACTGCGGGCGCAGAGCTGCGCATGTGATTTGGAGGAGGGATGACCCAATGGCACGGCTGCTTATTTACGATGCCTACGAAAACAAGGTCTACACCTACAACAGCCTGAGCGAGAACGACCCCATGCCCTACAGCACCGGCCGGACCCTGACCCTGCGGGAGTTCCGGGGCAAATCGAACAGCCCTGTGCTCTGGACCACCATCGCGGCGATGGAGGCCTGGAACCTGACCCGCCGCACATACGGCCGCGGCATCCCGGTGGGGTATGCGTTCCGCCGCATCTGGGAGGGCGGCCACGGCACCCGCAGCCAGCACTATGCGGGGGTGGCCTTTGATGTGGGCCAGAGCCTCAGCCGGACCCAGCGCACGGCCATCTACAGGGCCGCCCGCGCGACCGGGGCGTGGGGCTACGTGGAGCCGCTGAGCCAGACGCCCACCTGGGTCCACTTTGACCGCCGCTACGGCACTCCCGCGTGCCGCGGCACCACAGCGGGCTTCCCCACCCTGCGGCGGGGGAGCCGGGGCTGCTATGTGATGATCCTGCAGGACGCCCTCTCGACGCTGGGCTACCAGACCGGGAACCGCATCGACGGCCTGTTCGGCACCCGGACGGAAGAGGCGCTCCGGGGCTATCAGCGCCGCACCAGCCTCGCGGTGGACGGCGTCTGCGGCTGCAATACCTGGAAAAAGATCACCACAGCCGTCATCGGCGTGGGCCGGACCAAAACGACGATCGACTGAACGAAAACGAGGGCAGGAACCGGTCTGGTTCCTGCCCTCGTCTGTCAGCGGCGGTGGATCTTCTTGGTCGGTCTGCGGCCATGCCAGACATTGAGCAGCCACCACAGGCCATAGATGGCGAGGGCGAGCAGGCTCATGACGATCACGACCTTCAGGTAGAGGCTGTGGAAAAAGTCCTGCACCTTCGAGACGGTGAAGAGCAGGGCGTTCTGGCGGACATCCTGCCCGGCAATGAGGTTGACCACACCGATGGTCTCACCGGCCAGCTTGAGCTCCACCGTGCCGATGACGTCGCCCTGATGGATGGGGGCGGCGGCATAATCGGGCAGATGGAAGTATTTCTGGGTGACGGTGCCGTCGCCGGAAGAGGGCAGCAGGGTCATCATGTTGTCGTCGGGGTAAAGCTGCAGCGTGTCGGTGTCGGATGAATACTTCACCGGGATCTCGGCCAGAGCCTGGTCGGTGTCCAGCGCGGCCTGGATGGAGAAGCTGTCGAACACCCAGTCGATGAGCTTGGTCGTCTCACACAGGGCCGGGCGGCGGTTCGCATAGCCGTAATCGTCGCAGGTGTCGGGGCTCTGCATGATGCAGAAGATATAGGTCGCGCCGTTCTTGTTGGCCCAGGAGACATAGCTCTGGTCGCCGTTGTCGTTCTTGTAGGCCATCACGTCGCAGATGCCGCCCTGCATCGCGCTGCGGTAGAACTTGCCGCCGCTCGTTTTGTTCAGAGCCACGTTCTGGCTGACCAGAACGAAGCTTTTGGCGTGTTTTTCCTTGGCGGGCATCGTGAAAGTCGGTGCGCTGGAGATCTCCCGGAAGGCATCAAAGCTCATCAGGTAGCGCAGGATGAGGTACATGTCCACGGCGGTGGTGGTGTTGCCGCTGTCCAGGCCGCAGGCATCGGTCCAGGTGCTGCCCGTCGTGCCGATGCGCTGGGACAGGGTGTTCATCTGGCTCACCCACCCGGTCAGGTCTCCGCCGGAAAGTTCATACGCCAGGCCCATCGCGGCCTCGTTGGCGTTCCGTGTCACCATGGCGTAGAGCGCTTCCCGGTAGGTGAAGGTCTCGCCGGAGCGCATGTCTGCGTTGTCGGAGTTGTGGACGTAATCCGAGATGGCGAACGGCATGGTAAAGGTGTTGTCGAGCTGGTCGGCGTAGTTGGTCATCACCAGAGCGATGGTCATGTATTTCGTCAGGCCGCCGGCCGGCACCTGTTTCTGGCTGTCCTTGTCGTAGACGATGATGTTGGTGTCGGTGTTCACGATGTAGGCGCTCTTGGCCTGCACCTCGTAGACGGGGCTGGGGTCGAACATGGCGCCTGCCGTCACAGCCAAACAGCTGAACAGGACCGCCAGAGACAAAAAGAGGGCAAAAATACGTTTCATGTGGACAATTCCTTCAAAAAGCGATAAAATAGAAAGACCGGAGCGCAGGATGCGGCCGGATAGGACAACAGGAAGAAGCCGGAGCTTCATTCTTTTATAATAACAGGTTTGCCCTGCGGAGACAAGGGCTTTTAACAGCTTTCACACAGGGCGGGAGGAAACGAATGGTATATCTGACGGGAGACACCCACGGCGACATCGACCGGTTCAGGCACGGCAGGCTCCGCTGGCTGAGCAGGCGGGATACCGTGGTGGTGCTGGGCGATTTCGGGTTCGTGTGGGACGGCAGCAAGGAGGAACAGAAAAAGCTGGACTGGCTGCGCAAACGCCCCTACACGCTGCTGTTTCTGGATGGCTGCCATGAGAACTACGACCTGCTGGCCCAGTACCCGACCGAGGAGCGGTTCGGCGGAACGGTCCAGGCGCTGGGCGGCAATGTCTACCATGTCTGCCGGGGCAGTGTGCTGACGCTGGAGGGCAAAAAATATCTCTGCTTCGGCGGGGCCGAAAGCCAGGACAAAGAGGAACGGGAGCCTGGGGTCAACTGGTGGCCGCAGGAGATGCCCTCGGATGAGGAATATGCCCGCTGCGAAAAGACGCTGGAAGAAAACGGCTGGCAGGTAGATTATGTGCTGACCCACGACGCCCCAAGCAGGTTCCTGGATTTTACTGCGCTGGCGCTGGGCGAGTCGAACCGGCTGCACCTCTTCCTCGATAAGATCCTGCTGAAGCTGCACTACGAAAAATGGTTCTTCGGCTGCTACCACAAGGATGTGGCCCTTTCCACCAAGAGCCGGTGCGTTTTCTGCGAGATCATTCCGATAGAAGAACGACATACAAAATGAGAAAGACACGACTTATAGAAGGGGCAAAAGAAACCCTCATAAGTCGTGTCTTTTGGCTTTACAAGTTAAGGCAAGCGGAGAGAAAATTTTGTGCGGCATCAGGGTCTATTGAAAAATCGAAATTTTCAACGACAGATTCAAGTGCTTTTCCATCGTATTGCGTCACGCCGCGTGAGTTTCTTCCAGCCCAGTGTTTCATGATTCGAGTGCCCGACAAAAGTTGACGATTGAACATGGAACATAGACGTGTCTGAATGGTCCGGTCTTTGTCAATTGCAACGACATAAATCAAATATACGCTCTTTTCCGTAGAAAGAAATGAAAGCAATTTATCAATATTATAGGCTTTTGGATTGCTGGATAAAAATAAAATTTTAGTTTTTATATCGGTTTCTGTGAGATAATGGTCAAACTCTCTTTCATAGTCTCCGAGATTGTCTGAAGTGAAAACTTTGGGCAAGGGGTGATTTGCGTGCAAACACCCTATTAGAGTGGCCTTGAGATCATCCTCGGCGGTAATCAAGTATTCAATGATACGTCCGCGCAAGTTTACGTTGTCTATGAATGCGGCAATCGCTATTTCGGATTCCACTGCATGGACGCGATGTGCTAGATCATCATTTAGGATTTGATATTCTTCAGAGTGTAAAAAAGACGCGGCTCGCGAAACGGCGTTATAAATAGAACAGATTTGTGATTCCGTAGGAGAAAATCGTTTTCCGGTTGGTGCAATATGATTCGTTGCTTCTACGAGACGCTCAAGATTTTCTTCAAAAGTATAGTTTTCATGAGAGGTATAAAGAAACTCAAAGTTTTCAGGAGTATTTTCAATGCCTTCAAACACACGCATGATGTCGCTGCCATTGAAGCTGCCTTTTATATTGTCGCGTCGAAGAGCTTGGGAAGAATGACTGATCTTTTTAAGAAATGTTGCATTTGCAAGCATGAGATAATTGCGAGCTGGGGTGACCAGGCAAACGAAAAATGGTCTATCATCGTATCGGTGGAGAACAGAAAGAGATAAAACTGTATTGCCAAAGTTTCTTGTAGCTGCTTTGCAGAAGCGAATGGAAAACCACTCACAATAGAATACACTGCGTTCCTTGATCAAGTGGAATTTCTGCTGTACAGAAGACTGCAAAAGTGCTTTATCAGCAATGCCGTTCTGACTGAAAATATACTGTGTAAGCTGTTCTATAATATCTCTGTTGTACATCAGAGTTCTCCTTGAAAGTCAAATAAACTTTTTTGAGCGTCAGAAGCAGAAGTGTCCTTTTTGGATTTTGTATGAACGGAATTCTGCTCAGCCAAAGAATTTCGCTCCCAAAATACACCGTTGATATAGCCTTGGATTCCGGGATTTAGCTTGGCCATTTCAAGTCGTTGTTCTGCCCAAACACAGTATTGAGATTCCATTTCGATGCCAATATAATGTCGAAGAAGCTTTTTTGCGACAACGCTGGTTGTGCCAGACCCTAAAAATGGGTCCAAAACAAGATCGCCTTGAGAAGAACTTGCGAGTAAGATTTTGGCAATCAATTTTTCGGATTTTTGTGTTGGATGTGCAGTGTTTTCAGCCATGGACCAAAAAGGAATTGTGATGTCATCCCAAAAGTTTGATGGACAGGTGTCACGATAATTACCTTGTTCCGTTTCATTCCAGTCTTTTGGTTTTCCATTCACTCGGTAAGGGGCAATTACCTTTTTTCTGATTTTGACGGCATCAAGGTTGAAAACATAGTGGTCACTGTTGGTAGCAAACCAAATGTCTTCCATCCCATTTTTCCAGTTTGCTTTTGCTCCACGACCCTTTTCTCTCTGCCAGGTGATTCGATTTCGAACGTGGAAAAATTCGCTTAAAATATTTCCAACGATCAGACTTGTTTCCCAGTCACAGCAAACATAAATTGAGCCGGTTTTTTTTAGTAATGGCTTTACTGCACGGAGCCATTGTCGTGTATAGTTTTCATAATCAGCACTTTTTTTCTTTGAAAAGGTAGTCTCATGAAATGTTTTTGTGAGATTATACGGCGGGTCAGCAACGATCAGGTCAACGCTCTCTGGAGGCAAAAGAGGGCAGACCCGAAGCATGTCTCCGAGAATCGTTTTGTCAACTACATGACAAAGCGTGGACTGATTTTGCGTAACGGTGATACAACGGTCAAGATACATTTTTCCTTCGCTTAAAGGCGTGTCGATCGTTTTATTTCTACTGGCTTTAGCCATGGCAAACTCCTTGGGTGAAATTTTTGTAACGGTTGTGACGGATAGAGGTAAAATAGAAACGTTGTGGATCTCAGTTCATCGCACCGGCCTTTTCGAACATCTGCTCGACCTGCGCGGCCAGAAGTGCGTGGTCTGGTGCGGTGAGGCGCGGGTCTTCGGCCAGCAGGGTGGCAGCTTCGCTCTGCGCGGCGTGGAGGGTGCGGGTGTCGTTCATCAGATCGGCGATCTGGAGGGTGGGCAGGCCGTGCTGGCGGCTCCCGAAGAAGTCGCCGGGGCCGCGCGTTTCCAGATCGTACTGTGCCACGGCGAAGCCGTCTGCCGTGGAGCAGAGGAATTTGAGCCGCTTCTGGACCGGCTCGCTCGTGTTGTCGCTGACGAGGAAGCACCAGCTCTCCGCCGCACCGCGGCCCACCCGGCCGCGCAGCTGGTGCAAAGCGCTCAGGCCGTAGCGCTCGGCGTTCTCGATGACCATGACCGTTGCGTTCGGCACATCCACGCCGACTTCGATGACGGTGGTGGAGACCAGCGCGTCCAGCTGCCCGGCCTTGAAGTCCTCCATGACGGCGGCTTTTTCCTTTGGCTTGAGCTTGCCGTGCATCAGGCCGACCCGGCGGTCGGGCAGCAACGCCTTGGCGATGTCTTCATAGTAGGTCTTCACGGCGTTCAGCCCGCCGTCGGGGGTGTCCTCGATGGCGGGGCAGACGATATACACCTGCCGCCCGGCGTTGATCTCCCGGTCAAGGAAGCCGTAGAGGTCCCGCCGCTTCTTCCCGGTGATGCACCGGGTCTTGACCGGCTTGCGGCCCGGCGGCAGTTCGTCGAGGATCGAGATGTCGAGGTCGCCGTAGAGGAGCAGCCCCAGTGTGCGGGGGATGGGCGTGGCGCTCATGACCAGCAGGTGGGGGTTCTCGGCTTTTTCGGCCAGCAGGCCCCGCTGCCGCACCCCGAAGCGGTGCTGTTCGTCCACCACGGCCAGACCCAGCCGGGCAAAGGCGACCCCCTCGCTGAGGATGGCGTGGGTGCCCACCACGAGGTCGGCTTCGTCGTTCCGGATGGCGGCCAGCGTGGTGCGGCGGGCGGCGGCCTTCATGCCGCCGGTCAGCAGGGCCACCCGCATCCCGAAGGGGGCAAGCATCCGGTTCAGGCCTTCGGCGTGCTGGGTGGCCAGAATTTCTGTCGGGGCCAGCAGCGCGGCCTGATACCCCGCCCGGATGCAGGCCCAGATGGCGGCAGCCGCCACCAGCGTTTTGCCGCTGCCCACATCGCCCTGCAAAAGGCGGTTCATGGAAGTCTCGCCCGCCATGTCGGCCAGAATCTCGCTCACGGCCCGGCGCTGGGCTCCGGTGGGGGAAAAGGGCAGGCTGGCCCAGAACAGGGACGGGTCGGCAAGCCGCATGGGCGCACCGGTGGCAGCGGCACCCCGGTTTTTCATCCGGCCAATGCCCAGCTGCAAAACCAGAAGTTCTTCATAGATCAGCCGCCGCCGGGCTGCATAGGCCTGCTCTTCGGTGGCAGGGCAGTGGATGGCCCGCACGGCATCTGCCTTGGAGAGCAGACGGTATTTTGCCAGCATTTCCGGCGGAAGAGGGTCGGGCAGAAGCTCTGCATGGGGCAGCAGCTGCCGCACGCACTTGGCGATGGCATTGCTGGTCAGGCCCTCGGTCTGGGGGTAGACCGCTTCAAAGGGAGAAGCCTTGATCTGCTCGGCGGTGCGCACCTGCGGGTTGACCATCTGGCGGCGCAGCATCCCGCCGGTAACGATGCCTTGAAAATAGTATTCCTGCCCCAGCTGCAGCTTCTGGGCGGCATACGGATTATTGAACCATGTGATCTCCAGACTGGACACATCGTCCCCGGCAGTGATGCGCTCCATCCGCCGCCCGCCCGGCAGGATACGCCCGCCGGGTTTGGCGAACACCTCGGCCCTGACGACGCACTCCACATCGGTGGGCGCTTCGGCGATGGAATAGGGTTTGGTGAAGTCGATATATCTGCGCGGGTAGTGGCACAGCAGGTCGGCCAGCGTCACGATGCCCAGCTTCTCGAACCGCTCAGCGGTCTTGGGGCCAACGCCCTTCAGGTAGCGCACCGGCGTATCCGGGGTGAGGGTGGTATGGTTTTCGGCGGGCATGGCGTGTCAGCTCCTTTCCTGGATGCAATATAGCCATTGTAACACGGAGCGGCAGCGGATGCAAATGGCCCAAAAAGGAAAAACCGGCAGGACCTTTGCCTTTGGGCAGGAACTGTGGTACACTCGGAAGAAAAAGAGGAGAGAATATTTATGGAGATCCGTAAGGGGACCTTAAAGGACTTGGAGGCCATTGCAGCGGTGGAGGCGGCCTGCTTCCCGGCGGCAGAGGCGGCTACGGCAGAGGAGTTTGCCGGGCGGCTGCAGCAGTACGGCGATCATTTTTGGCTGCTGTGGGAGGGGGAAAGGCTGCTGGCCTTTGTGGACGGCTTTTGCACCGACTGGCCGGACCTGACCGATGAGATGTACGCCGACGCCTCCCTCCACCGGGAGAATGGTGCCTGGCAGATGATCTTTGGGGTAAACACCATCCCGGCCTGCCGCAGACAGGGGTACGCCGGGCAGCTGCTGCAGCAGGCCATTGCCGACGCCCGGGCCCAAGGCCGGAAGGGGCTGGTACTGACCTGCAAGGAGGCCCTGGTGCACTACTATGCAAAGTTCGGCTTTGTGAACGAGGGCGTTTCCGGCTCCACCCACGGGGGCGTGGTGTGGTACCAGATGCGGCTGAAGTTCTGAGGGGGACGATCTGGAATGGCCTACGCCTTGCTCCGGCCGTATTCAGCGGAAGAATAATTTTTAAGAGAGCAATGCCGGAGCGTCCGCGGAAGCTCCGGCATTGCATTTTCACTGGAGGGGGCGTAAAGGTAGACGGCATTTGCAGTGCCGCTTTCTGCGAAAGTGCGGCACTGCGGCAGACTTTTCGGCTTAACTGCAAAGTGACCGGTTTCGCCAGAGGCTCTCCCTTTGAGGAAAGACTTCCCCCGCTCCGGGGGAAGATGTCACCGCAGGTGACAAAAGGGGGAGTCTGTCACCGTAGGTGACGGAGAGGGCGAGGAGGCTGATAGGGAACAACGCAAAACAAAAAAATCCCGGAAGCCGAAGCTTCCGGGAATCTTTTGGAGGTGACGACCAGATTTGAACTGGTGGATGAGGGTTTTGCAGACCCTTGCCTTACCACTTGGCCACGTCACCATATTGGAGTGAATATTTCCACTCCATTTGGAGCGGCCGACGAGGCTCGAACTCGCTACCTCCACCTTGGCAAGGTGGCGCTC
>ERZ834694.2255-NODE-2255-length-13919-cov-3.249207_pt1 | contig 13919 bp, 14 predicted proteins | sample MGYA00519691_ERZ834694 | MGnify/ENA primary metagenome ERZ834694 (study PRJEB31850, sample SAMEA3708758) | human gut metagenome | biome: human gut; feature: human-associated habitat; material: faeces | place: China | collected 2014 ... | reverse complement strand
TGAGCATTTGTCGCATGATGTATTTCACCAATTTGTGAAACAACTTCTAATAATTCATTTGTCTTTTTAATACCTTCATCACTATATTGTGGCATATCTGGTCTAAAATCTTGTTCTCCACTACCAAAATCTTTTTTAGATTGATAAGCTCCTGTAAGTGCCCCATTAGCAAGAGGAGAGAAAGCAACATAAGTGATTCCTAATTCTTTACATACAGGCATTAAATTTTCATGCCATCTAGCCATCATTGAATATCTGTTTTCAATAACAGTTACAGGACATACAGCATGAGCACGTCTTAAGTATTCTTCATTTGTTTCAGAAATACCCCATGCTTTAATTTTTCCTTCTTCAATTAATTCTTTCATCACATCAGCAACAACTTCTGGTTCTACTTTAGGATCAATACGATGTTGATAATAAATGTCAACATAATCTGTTTGTAATTTCTTTAATGATCCTTCTAAGGATTTTCTAATTGTTTCTGGTGAACTATCAAATTCAAGGTGATCACCCATATGTTTAACACCAAATTTAGTACATAAGATAATATCTTTTCTAAATGGTTTAACAGCTTCACCAACAACTTCTTCGTTATAAGCTGTACTTCCATCAGGATTAACTCCTGTATAACATTCAGCTGTATCATAGAAATCATATCCCATGTCATGTGCTTTTCTTAAAATTTCTACTGCTTCTTCTTTAGGCGTTGGAAGTCCACTGGCATGAGATAACCCCATACATCCTAGTCCAATCGTATTTACATACATATTTGTCTTTCCAAGTCTTACTCTCTTCATCTTTCTATTCTCCTTCATCATAGTCACATGATGCTGATACTTCAGCCCATTTATCTAATTCTGCAATTTTTGCTTCTAAAGTTGATTTAACAGCTGTTACGGCTGCTTTACCTAAAGTTAAAATTTCTGGTAAATCATCATTATGCACAACATCTACAATGACTTTACCAGCTTTATCTGGATCACCTGCTTGTTGATGTTTGTTTTCAAAGTTACCTGGTCTTGATTTACCCACGACTGCTTCATAATCACCAATTTGAGCTTTAGTTCCTTGTAAAGATTCACCGTCATAGAATCTTGTTCTAAAAGCTCCTGGTTGAACAACCATTGCTTTAATACCTAATGGAGCAAGTTCTTTCATTAAACCATTTGTAAGTAATTCTAAGGCTGCTTTACTTGAAGCATAATATCCTGAACCTACAGCGGATCTTGCTGCTGCAATCGAAGTTACATTTAGAATATAGCCTGATTTTTGTTCTCTCATTTTAGGAAGAACGGCTTTAATTAATTCAATTGGTCCAAATAAATTAGTTTGATATAAAGTTTGAACTGCTTCGATTTCTCCTTCTTCTACAGCACTACGATAACCATATCCTGCATTATTAACAAGAACATCAATTGTTCCAAATTTATCGTATGCTTCTTTTACAGCGTTTTTAATACTATCTTGACTACATACATCTAAAGAAACAGCTAAAGCCGTTTCTGGATAAGCTTCTACAATATCCATCACTTTATCTTTATTTCTTGCCGTAACAATTGCTTGATCCCCACTTTCTAAAACAGCTTTCGCAATTCCTTTTCCAATACCACTTGAACATCCTGTAATTAACCATGTTTTCATTTTTTAGTTTCTCCTTTTTACACACATATTTTATTTTTTTATTACTTAAAAGTACAATACCAATAAAGAAATGTGCTATAATTTAAACGCATAGTAGGAGGTCATTATATGATAGAACTTAATCAACTTGAACAACTTATTTATATTGCTGAGAATAAAACAATTTCTAAAGCTGCCAAAGAATTATTAATTTCACAACCAGCCCTTTCACGCTCTATGCAAAGATTAGAAAGTGATTTAGGAGTAGAACTCTTTGATCATTATAAAAATAAAATTGTTCTTAATAAAAATGGTGAATTAGCTGTTAAGCATGCTCAAAAAATCATTAAAAGTATTCAAACAATGATAAATGATGTACAAGATTATGATCAATCATTTCATCGTATTCCTATTGCAACTTGTTCTCCTGCACCCATGTGGGATATTGAACCTTTAATTAAAGAACTTTATCCACAAATAACAATTCAAACAGCCGTTATTAACAAAAAAGATTTACTTACAAAATTAAAAGAAAAAGAGTATCACCTTGTGATTACTCCTGAATATATTGATGATTCTCAATATTTTTGTATTCCTTATGTTGAAGAAGATCTTTTATTATCATTACCATTAAATCATCCTCTTGCAAGTAAAAAAGAAATTAAATTTCATGATTTAGATGGTCAAACCATGCTTCTTTATTCAAATATTGGTTTTTGGCATGATTTACATATGCAAAAAACCCCAAAAACTAAATATCTCTTACAAGAAGAACGCCTTACTTTTAATGAAATTGTCAAAGCATCAACACTTCCTTCTTATACTTCTAATCTTTCTATTAAAAGAGAGGGTAAGATGTCTGATCGTGTAATTCTTCCCATTAATGAAGAAGAAGCCCATGTCACTTATTATGTTGTGATGCTTAAAAAAAATAAGAAAAAATATAAAGATCTCATTGATAAAATTGATCATTATTATGATTATTAAAAAAGAGCAGTGTATTTTTATTTCTTACACTGTTCTTTGCTTTCTATAATAACATCTAACAAATCATTTATATGATTAATTTGTTCATTTGTAATTACTTTTGTTTCAATAGGTTTCAATAATTTACTTATATTTTTAAAATTATATCTAATTTGCGGCATAAGTAAAACTAAGTCATAATTACCTATTACTTTACTACAATCTTCTGTATGAAATGCTTCAACTTCTATGTTCAACTGCTTTTTTTCAATTTCTTCTTGCAAAACATGACAGATATTTTTTGCTGAAATTGAAAACGAACAAATTATCGCAACTCTATACATCTTTTTCTAAAATATATAATGCATCTCTATTAAAATATGTCATTTTAATAATGCTTGTCTTTCCATTAATTGTTTGAAGTGGTGAAACATATCTTCTTGTTAAATCAATTGCAATTGCTTTATAGTTTGATAAATCTAAATTTAATTCAATGTCAATATTGTGTGGAACATATAACACAATTTTATCATCTTTTCTAGCAATTCTAATTTCTGGATTTTCTTTTACAAGTAGTTCTTGTATAGCTTTTAACCCATATAAATCATAAGTTTCAAATATATATTTTATATAACCATAATCCCAAGCACCATCAAAGCATAAAGCTTGTTGCCAACATTTAGGAGTCGCAAATCCTTCTCCCAACGAAGCTTCAAATCCTTTATTTGTAGTATGCCAACTATAGATTCCTGCCGCTCCATAAGTAATTCCAGCACTGGCTCCAGAAAGTAAAGACATCCATGCAGCTCTAATGATATCTTCTTTACTCCATCTTCCATACATTTGTCTAGAATATCCCATATCTTCATAACATGGTTCACTATTTATTACTGGTTTACCTTTATATTTATCTGCCATTTCTTCTGCAAGTAAGTAAGGCATTCCTAAGTTTTGAGCATTATGACCACTTTGATAAAAACATAAATCCAAATATGAATAAAGATTATCTGGTATATATGTATATCTTCCTTTTATGTGTGTTGTATATAAACAATTAGGTGCTAATTCTTTTATTTGTTTAGCACATTTAACATAATATTCAATACATTGTTCTGTATTAAAATCAGTATCTCCACTAATAATATAAAGTGGTTCATACTTTGTAAATGTTTCATGAATAATATTTATATAATTGTCAATACAATCTATTGGCATAATACCTTTTGAATAAAATTGACTTGCCCATGTATCAGGAACAAAATTACACCACATTATAACAAGCGCTAATTCAAAGCCTTTTTCTTTAGCACGTGCGCACATTTTATCTGCATGCTCAAAATAAGATAAATTTAATTTTTTATAATTATATTTTCCATCAATAACTTCAAAAGGTTCATAACATAAATCTGTGGCGGATGCGTCCCATTGAGGGAGGATGTTGATTTGTAATGTGTTAAAACCTTGTGATTTACGATAATCTAAATAATAATCCCAATCATTATCTTTAATATTTGTAAATGCAGACCAGCATGTATCTGCTAGGTAAAAAAATGGTTTCCCATTTTTCATTAGAATATTGTTTTCTATTGTAAGTGACATAATTTTCCTCCTATTTATTTTCTGTTGTAAATGCTATTCTACGGTAGCTTCTAAACTTTGTTCTTGTTCATATCTTTGTTTATCAGAAACTTTAAAGAATGGATACCAAATTAAACATCCAATGAAAATACATACAACTTGTAAAATTGCAGCTTGCCAACCCCCAGCAAGTAATGGTTTTAAGATAATTGGCATACACCATGGTACTTGTACACCTGTAAATCTTGGTACTAAACCTATGTACATACTAAAATAAGCAACTAATGTTTGTACAATTGGTGTTAGAATAAATGGTATTGCCATTAATGGGTTCATAATTAAAGGATAACCAAATACAACTGGTTCATTAATTGTGAATAACCCAGGAATAATACCTAATTTCCCCATTGTCTTATTTTGTTTTGATTTAGCAAATAATAAGATAACGATACATAATGATAAAGTACCTCCTGCACCACCAATTCCACTAAAAGTATCATAGAATGTATTACATAAAATATTTGGTAAAGCTTTACCAGCAGCATATGCTTCTAAGTTAGCTGTTGCCATAGGTAAATATACAGCAGTAATTACACCACTAATAACATTTGATCCATGAATTCCAAAGAACCATAAAAGCATTTGTACTAAAATTAAAACCACTAAAGACCATACACTTCCACCTAAAGAATTTAAAGGTGTCACAATAACTGTATAAACTAACTGTGTAAATGAACCATAAGGAGTAAATGAGAATATTGTAGCCACAGCAATGAAAATTAATCCTACTAAGATTGCTGGAATTAATGCTGTAAATGTATTAGCAATCATTGGTGGTACACCATCTGGCATTTTAATTTTTAATTTATCAACATTCATAAATGCACAATAGATTCTTGTAGCTATCAATGCAGCAATCATTGCACCGAATAAACCTTTAGCACCCATAAATTCCATCATCAATCCACTATCTTTTGTTAGTGGTGTAGTAATAAAAAATGCAAAAACTGAAATTAATCCTGCTGGAATTTGATCACATTTAAAACTTCCAGCTAAACGATATCCAATTAAGAATGCTGCATAAATTGATAAACAGCTTGTTGTTACTGTTGATGCAGCTAAGAAATAAGTTTTAACTCCTATTTTTTCAATAAATTGTAAATAAGGATCAAATGGGAATACCCCTAAAAGACATCCAATTGAACCAATAATCAAGATAGGTAATGTCCCCATCAATCCTTTAGAAATAGCATCTAGATAAACATTTGATGCAACCTTAGATGATAGTTCCAAAGCTTTATTAACATATTTGTTATCCATTTTATTTTTCCTTCCATCTCATACATATTCTAGTAGTGTTGCAACTCTCTACAACCAAAAGTATAATGAAAGTGGTTTCATCGGTCAATACTCAAACTAAATTTTTATTTAAGTTTTAACTAAATATTTTACTTATTTATTTAGTGCTATCACGTTCTATTATTTCAGTACTTACCATTATTTTTAATGTATTTTCATTTTCAGAAAATTTCTCTATCAATCTTTTTACTGCAACTTCCCCTAGATATCTTTTATTTACTCTGACAGTTGTTAATGATGGTGTTGAATAACTTGCAAATGAAATATCATCAAATCCTGTTATTGGGACATTGACATTAAGCTCTTGCATAGCTCTTATAGCCCAATGCAATATAATCATTAACTGCAGCGAAGGCATCTGGCATCTCATCTTCTCCATTTATAAGTTCTACTAAGTAGTCCTTAAAATCTCTATAACTATCATCTATCGTTGGTTGAACAAAGGCTTCTAATTCTGGAACTACATTTAATCCATTATCCATCATAGCTTGTAAATAACCCATTTTTCTTTCTTTAAAGTTATTTATTTGATTAATAGAATTAATCAATCCAATTCTTTTATACCCTTTTTTAACTAAATAATTTGTTATTTCATACATCCCATCTCTATTATTAATAGATAAAAAATCACATTTTTGATTTGTATAAGCATTATCGATAATAATATATGGTATTCTAAAATTTTCAAATCTTTCAACATCTTCTAACTGCATTTCTGTTCCTAAAAGAATTAATCCGTCACTTTTTGAAACATCATCAAGTTGTTGTATTTCTCCTATCTGATCACTATCTATATATATAATATTTAATCTATAATCTTGTTTCGTTGCCTCATTTTCTAAACCTCTAATCAATTCAGAAAAAAAAGGTGTGTCACCAACAACTCGCTCTTTTTTACTATAAATAACAAGTGTCAAAATACCTGTCCTTTTTCCAGTTTAGAAATAATGTCTTTCTTCTGCTGTTCGAGTTCAGCTTCGATAAGAGCTTTGTGTGATACAACAACGTTTTTGAATTCCTGGTTGATTTTAACCACTTTGAATTCCATTGTTTTACCGACATATACATCGTAATCACGGATCGGTTTAACGTCGATCTGAGAGCCCGGTAAGAAGGCTTCGATACCGAATACGTCAACGATCATACCGCCCTTGGTACGACATTTAACAAAACCTTTGATGATTTCGTCTTTTTCCAACGCTTCGTTCACACGATCCCAGCTGCGCAGAGCACGAGCCTGTTTGTGTGAAAGGGTCAACTGACCTTTTTTGTCTTCCTGAGTTTCTACATAAACTTCTACTTTATCTCCCACTTTCAGTTCCGGATTGTAACGGAATTCGTTCAATGAGATGATACCGTCAGATTTGTAGCCGATGTTCACCACAACCTCTCTTTTGTTCATAGAGATTACGGTTCCTTCAACAACTTCTTTCTCTCCTACTTTAGAAAGAGTTTCTGCGTATTTTTGAGTTAACGCATCTTTTTCGGATGCCGGTACCACGGCGTCGTTTTCATAGGCATCCCAATCAAAATTTTCTTCCGGCTCAGCGGTTGTTACCGGAGCTACTTTCTTTGCGGCTTTTTCTGCAGCTTCCACCTGCATCTCTTTTTGTTCTTCTGACATAAATTTAATTGTTTCCTATCTAATGAGTTAGACATTATTTTGAATACGGCCGCAAAGGTAAGAATAATAATCTGTTTTACAATTAATTATTTTATAAAAAAACGATCAAAAATCTCCTTGCTCCCCAAGTAAATCAGGACGCAATGTTTTCGTCCGTTCATAAGCGACCTTCTCCTGCCATTCCCGTATTTTAGCATGATTACCGGACAGCAGGATATCAGGAACCCGCCAACCGTTGAATTCCGCAGGACGAGTATATACAGGAGGCGCTAATAGATCATCCTGAAAAGAATCACTCAAAGCCGAACTCTCATCGTTCATCGCCCCGGGAATCAGCCTTACGATCGCACCCGTCATAATGCAGGCAGGCAATTCTCCTCCCGTCAGGACATAATCCCCCACCGATATTTCCCTGGTCACGAGATAATCCCGTATACGCTGGTCGATCCCTTTATAGTGACCGCACAAAATCATGATGTTCTCCTTCAAAGACAATTCGTTCGCCATTTTCTGATTAAAGGTCGGAGCATCCGGAGCTGTATAGATAATCTCATCATACTGCCTCTGTGAAGTCAGCTCGTTAATACAATCGAATACCGGTTGAATCATCATCACCAACCCCGCTTCTCCCCCGAAAGGGTAATCGTCTACCTTCCGGAACTTATCTTTCGACCAATCCCGGATATTGTGAATATGAATCTCTACAATTCCCTTATCCTGCGCCCGCTTGATAATCGAATGGTTCAACGGACTCACCAGTAATTCAGGCACCACACTTAATATATCGATACGCATAACTTCTTTTATGATGGATTTAAATTGCAAAGTTAGATATAAAAAGTGAAAATCAGAGTGTATCCGATTTTTTTGACCGAACCTATTTATATAAAAAAATTTATGAATTGGATTTTTCAATGGGCTTAATTAATTTTGCAAACCGATTATTTATAAATTTTTAATAGAAAAACAAATGAAAAAATTATTATGAGGAACAGCACTCATGGTAGTGTGCTTATTTTCAGCTTGTAACGATGATGATGATGACAAAATCCCACAAGGGCCGGCAATCACATACGCCGGAAAGTTACCTTCCCGTATCGGGGATTACACTTTCGTGTACGATGATAACAATCGTTGCACTCAAGTTAAAAAAAATTCTTACGTGTATGGCGAGATCGATTATGACAAGGGAGTTGTGATCATGGATGATGAAGAAGCCAAAGTGTCGTTTAACAGTGACGGATACGTCACAGGCATCAGCGCATCCTGGAATTATAATGAGGATGGTTACAGCTATAAAGGTAGCGGTAAGATTTCATTTTCATACAACGGAAACGGTCAGTTAGTATCTTATATAGAATCTTCCAGCGAGAGTGGGAAGGAGGATGGGGAAAGCTTTTCTTCTCAAGGAAGCTACAAGGCGACTTACACCTGGAAAGATGGAAACCTGATCAAGGTGGTTACCAAGGAAGAAAGTACAGAAGATGGAGAAAAATATGAATACGGTTCTACTTGTACAATCGAGTATGGGGAAGAAAAGAATGAACTGGGACAATATACTTTGGGACAGGCAAAGGTCCTTGATATGGAGGATGCCGATGTTTTTGCGTTAGTCGGTATGCTAGGGAAGGCATCGGCTTATTTCCCGGTTTCGTATACGGAGGAATATTACGAGAAAGATTCGGAACAAAATTACGAAAACGAATATAGCGAAAACATGACATACGTTTTAAATACGGATAAAACCATTAAAACGGAATATATCAATGGCTCTCCGTACTCTTATTCCTATGTTGCAATTGATAATGATAGTGATAATCTCAAAGTACGGTCTTTACTCCCTTCTGATAAAAAGAATTTGAACTTACGCTCATTCTTTATCCGTCATCACGGAAGAAAATAAAATTTCTTAAAAACGAGGCTATCCCATTGAAGGACAACTTCAAAATCGGATAGCCTCATCCTTTCTGATTACAATTCTCCTTTTTATTTCAAATAATCCTCAAAATAATCGGTCACCTTTTGCATCAGGTGAATCCGGTCTTTTCCCATAACGTTGTGCTCGGCACAGGGATACGGGAAGTAGTCTACCTGTATATTATTTTTGATACATTCCCGGATAAAACTCAGGCTATGTTCCCAAACCACCGTATTATCGATAGCTCCCTGACAGATCAGTAATTTTCCCTTGAGATCCCTGGCTTTATGAATGAGGCTTACCTTTGCATATCCTTCCGGATTGGTATGGGGGGAATCCATGTAACGTTCGCCGTACATCACTTCATACCATTTCCAATCGATCACCGGACCACCGGCAACAGCCACTTTAAATACGTCGGGATGATTGGTAAGCAGGGAAATCGTCATAAAACCACCGTAACTCCATCCATGCACACCGATCCGGTCGGCATCGACATATGGTAAAGATTTCAGCAACTTAATTCCTTCCATCTGATCAGCCATTTCAGCCTGACCACATTGTCCGTGAATCGCTTTTTCAAATTCAGCCCCCTGATTCGAAGTACCCCGGTTATCCATGACAAAAACCACATAACCGTGTTGTGCCATATACATTTCCCAACGACGCATTTCTGCCTGCCAGGTATTCTTTACCATCTGTGAATGCGGCCCCCCATAAACATAAACGATAACCGGATATTTCCGGGAAGCATCGAAATTCATGGGTTTGATCAGACGATAATAATTATTGAACTTACCATCGGCACTCTTTACCGTACCCAACGTAATCTCACCGAAATTATAATCTTTGGTAGGATCTTCCGCCTTCAACAATTCTTTCACTTTTTTCCCGTCATTTTGTACCAGCAGAATCACACGAGGCACTTTCAGACTACTATAATTGTCTACAAAATACTTCATATCGCCACTCATCGTCACTTTATGCCAACCTTCGGCCTGTGTCAAACGGGTTTTCTTTCCGCTTTTCACTTCCACCCTGAACAAATGATTATCGACAGGACTTACTTCAGCCGAAGTATAATACACAAACTTATCATCCTGCCCCACCATTTCGACATCAGCATTCACATCGGTCAGCCTTTTCAACACTTTTCCGGTTGCAGCCTCACACAGATAAAGACTAAAATAGCCATCCCGGTTATTCGTCCGGTAAATAAACCGGGATGGATCGTTTTTCAAAAATACGATCGGCGTCAAAGGTTCTATATAGCGCTCGTTCTGCTCTTCGAGTAAGGTCTTCACAAATTCACCGGTTTTGGCACTGTATTGATTCAATTTCATGTGTTTCTGAGCCCTGTCGAGTACCTGCACATAAATATAATCGGAAGCCGGACTCCAGGCTATGTTCGTCAGGTATTGTTCCCGCCCGAAGTCATCTACGTCTAAAAAAACGGTCTTACCCGAAGCAACCTGATAAACCCCCAAACTGATTTGCTCGGATTTCATTCCTGCCATAGGATATTTGATCTCCCGCAAAGTCCCCATCCTGGAATTGATATCCAGCAAAGGGAAGGTTCCTACCTGACTTTCGTCCTTGCGATAGAAAGCAAGTTGTTTGCCATCCGGAGACCAGAAAATGCCTCCGTTGATCCCGAATTCATTCCGGCTCACCGTTTGTCCGTTGACTATATTCGGATCTTCATCGGAAGTAACGGCAAATTCATTCCCGTTAGCATCTACATAATATAAATTGTTAGCCTTCGTATAAGCCAGTAATTCCTGTCCGTTAGAGGTCACATTCTGTGCTCCTTTGGCAATAGGAAAAACATACGCCAACACTTTTTTATCGGTATCGATCTCATATCTTTTTCCCTGGCGCATAATCACCAGGGTACGGCCATCTTTCCATTCATATTGGGGCCATCCCTTCAAATCCGCCTCCAGCAAACGATTCAGTTCAGCTAATGTCATCAATACTTCGGGTTTTTCTTTTCCGGCCACCTCACCCATCAGGTTCGTCCCTTCCGGATAAGTCAGTACGTTCCGGTCTCCCTGCCATTGAATATACAAATTCTTCGGATAAAGCTGATACCCAAGTACCGCTTCCTCCATAGTCAATACCTTACCGCCACCGGTTTGTGGCTGATCTGTCCGGTCTTCCGACAAATTCCCGGCAGTCAGATTCATTATTGTTCCAACTCCCATGAATGTCATTAATATACTTTTCATTTTATATCGATTAAAATTATAACAAACGTTTGAATAAAGGTGCACAAAGATAACAAAAACTCCGTTTTAGCCTCATTTCTCCCGGAAAAGAAAGTCATCCCGGTCGTCCAATACCGGAAATTTTTTTCTGAATTGCCTCAATTTCTCTATATCCAGTTCCACCCGGATAATGGCTTCATTTCCGGGAGAGGTACTTCCGACCTCCCTCCCCCGGGCATCGGCGACCATCGAATCACCGGAATAGGTCAAACCGTTATCATCTTCTCCGACACAATTGACGCCAGCAACAAAAGCCTGATTTTCAATCGCTCTGGCTTTCAGCAATGTTTTCCAGACTTCGCGGCGCGATTCCGGCCAATTCGCCACGAAAACAGCCAGATCATAATTTTGTGTGTTCCTGCACCAAACCGGGAAGCGCAAATCATAACAAATAAAAGCAGCTATCTTTACTCCCCGAAATTCGAAAGTCAACTGCCGGTCTCCGGGAGTAAAATGCTCGTTCTCCCCGCCCATTCTGAAACAATGCCGTTTGTCATAATACCGGCAATTTCCCTCAGGAAAAGCAGCAATCAAGCGATTATAATATTTTCCATTTTCCCGGTAAACCGTCGATCCCATTACCAAAGCATGCTGACGTTTCGCCCAAGCCAGCATCTTTTCTTCTACGACAGGATATGCATTTGCGACAGATTCCTTAGCGGCAAATGCCACCTCTGCCGACTTCTTTATCATCATACAGCCCGAAGTGAACATCTCAGGGAGTAGAATTACATCACAATCCTCACACTCCGCCATTTTTTTGTCAAAATTCTGTAAATTCTCCTGCAGCTCTCCCCAGGCCAAAGGGGATTGTACCAATGCTATTTTCATCTCCTATCCCTTTCCGACTCGTGGTGAATCAATGAATTAATATTATGAATCAACATACTGACCGCAACAGAATTGAACCCTCCTTCCGGGATAATAATATCGGCATAACGTTTCGAAGGTTCTACGAACTCATCGTGCATCGGTTTTACCGTACAAAAATATTGGGTCAATACCGACTCTATACTACGCCCTCGTTCCTGCACATCCCGTAACAAACGGCGTCCTAAGCGCACATCGGGATCGGTATCTACATATACTTTCACGTCCATCAATTCGCGTAAAGTCCGGTTTTCCAGAATAAGGATTCCATCGATAATAATCACCTGTGCCGGCTCGACTTTGACGGTCTTATCCGTACGGTTATGATTGACAAAAGAATAAACGGGCCGGAAAACAGATCGTCCCTTTTTCAGTTTCATGATATCTTCAATCATCATATCGGTATCGAAAGCACCGGGATGATCGTAATTCAGCTTTGTTCGTTCTTCGAAAGACAAATCGTCATGCGCTTTATAATAATAATCATGACAAAGCGTGATGACACTTTCTCCTTCAAACGCCTCTTGCAACTTTTTTACCAAAGTAGATTTCCCCGATGCCGTACCTCCGGCAACACCGATGATCGTCGTATTCATTCAATCAGATTTATATAAACTATTCTATCACTTTCAGCCGCACCCTCGCTTCTGCCCTCGACATTAGATTAAAATGCCACCATTCGCTGGGAAGAACCCGGAATCCCGCATCGGTCATCACTTTACGCAATAACCTCCGGTTGTGCAAATGAGGTAAAATAATCCGCCCTTGCTTCACCATCGCCTCCTCCCGGTCAGGCCTCGCCTCCTCCCCGAAATAATCGAACTCACTTCCCATCGGCAAAACATGTCCTAAAGAATCGACCAAAGTCAGATCGACAGCAGCACCGTAATTATGCAATCCACCACCATTCCGGGGATTACTGACATACACCCGGTTTTCAGTCCCTTTGACCAAATCCCACATTTCTTGCTGCACCTTCATCGGACGGGCTGCATCATATACGAGCAGACTCAATTCCGGCCTCAGAAGTTTCAACTTTCGCTGGGCTTCTGCTAAACGCTCGGCGGCCTCCGGTAACAGAAATGCTTTCCGGATATCCCGATACAGCACCTTTCCGACAAAATTATCGGATGTAGCATACACCAAATGTACAGCAATCGTAGGATCGACCTCCCCGATATCCACCAATCCTAATTGGCGCATCCTCCGTTCGGTTCCGGAATCTTCTTTTTGTCCGGTGGTATCCGCAGCGACACGCTCAACGGTGATTTTCGGTACTTCTTCTGTCAAAACAGGCTTCTGCCTCTTTTCTTGGTTACCGCTACCTCCTCCGGCACTTCCAAGAAAAATACATACGCTACCGAAAAAAACTATTCTCCGGAGCGTACTAATTACCATTAGAAAAATTCTCCGGATACTTTGGATTAGCATCGTGGTAAGTACTCATAATATAGGCTAAATCAGCATCCACATCCTCCGTCGGATAAAACAAAGGCCCCACTTCACAATATTTTCCTTTATAATCGATGCGGCCCAAATAAACCGGAACACCTGCCGCTTTCGCAATAACCAAAAAACCCTTCTTCCATTTCTTCCGCTTTTTGCGACTTCCTTCCGGGGTAATCGTCAGGTACATCACGTCCCGTTTATTAAATTCCTCCACCATCCGCTCTACAAGATGATTTTCTTTATTTCCCCGGTCAACGGGAAT
>ERZ834694.2249-NODE-2249-length-13955-cov-3.031079_pt1 | contig 13955 bp, 15 predicted proteins | sample MGYA00519691_ERZ834694 | MGnify/ENA primary metagenome ERZ834694 (study PRJEB31850, sample SAMEA3708758) | human gut metagenome | biome: human gut; feature: human-associated habitat; material: faeces | place: China | collected 2014 ... | reverse complement strand
TGCTTTTGCACAATTAGGACTATCCCCTGTAAGCATAATGACTTTATCAAAACCAATATCACGAAGTTCTTGAACAACTTCTTTAGCTTCTGGTTTTAAAGGATCATAAATACTAATAATACCTGCAAGCTTTTTAGCAATGGCTAGATAAATAAGTGAACTTGAGCCTTTACTTTCAAGTGAAGAAATCAAATCTTTAATTTCTTGTGTCATTTCTACACCTTCATCTTCAAAGACAAAATGACTGCTTCCAATAATAACATCTTCACCATTTAAGCTTGTCGAAATACCATGAGCAATCACATATTTTACTTCCGCATGTTCTTCACGATGTTTTAAGTTTTCAACTTCTGCTTGATGAACGATGGCATTAGCCACACTATGTGGGAAATGTTCTTCTAGACAAGCCGCAATTTTTAAAACTTCTTCTCTTGTATAATCTTGTAAAGGAACGACATCTAGTACAACAGGTTTGGCATGTGTTAAAGTTCCTGTTTTATCAAAAACAATCACATTTGCATCCTTCATGCTTTCTAAATGTTTTCCACCTTTAACTAAAACATTATGCATTGAAGCTTCTTGCATTGCTGAAATCACTGAAATTGATGTTGATAAACGAATCGCGCAAGAATAATCCACCAATAAAAGAGCAGTAGCTCTTGTGAGATTTCTTGTAAATGCCCAAACACCAAAGAATCCTAAGAAACTATAGGGAACAATGGCATCAGCCATATGTTCTGCTTTTGATTGAATGGATGCTTTTAATGATTCATTGGTATCAATCATATCAATAATTTTAGCAATACGGCTATCATCTTGTAAGTTTCTGACCTTAACAAAAATCTTTCCTTCTTCAATCAATGTTCCTGCATAAACCGTATCATTTAATGTCACACGTTTGCTTAACGGTTCACCTGTAAAGCTTGATTCATTGACCATCGCTTCACCATCAACGATTTCTCCATCAATAGGAACCATACTTCCTGTTTGAACAATAACAACTTGCCCTTGTTTTAAATCAGACATCGCAATTTCTTGTTCTTGTCCATCTTCATAAATCCAAACTTTATCAAACTTACTCATCAAACTATCACCTAATTGTAAAGTAACTTTTTGACGTGTATAGTCTTCTAATAATTCAGATATTTTAAGCATCAACATAATATTGCTTGCTGTATTGAACTCTTTACGCAATAAAGAAACACCAATACTTGTTGCATCTAAAACAGGTACATCAATACGTCTATTTCCAAGTGAAGAAAGTCCTGCTTTAAAATAAGCTAATGCTTTATAAATAGCAATTCCTTTACCAACAACATTTGGTAAAAAGAGCTTAACAGCATATCTTCTAGCAAAAATTTTAATTAATTCATGCTTAAAACTTTGATCAAGTACTTGTAAATTTTGAGAACAATTCTCAGGGATTTCTCTGTTTTGTAAATCACTTAAATCATAATTATTTAAATAATCAAATACTTCATTTTTATAATTTTCATCAAAAACCAATAAAAGACTTCCATTTTTATAATGAGCTTCTACATATCTTACATACTCAAGATTTAAAAAATCGCTTTTTAAAATAGTTGCTTGTCCACTTGTAAAAGCATATTGTCCAAAACGAACACGTAATCTTCCATCAATTTCATGAACTATTTTAAAATTACTCATCATTATTGTGCCTTACTTTTTTCTACAGCTTCAGCATAGACGTCTTGAGCATCTTCTTTAATAGAAGTAACAGTTGCTTCTACGTTATCTTTTACTTGCATTCCACTAGCTAATCCTTTAACAGCTAATTCTCTTGCTTTATTACTTTTAGCGAACTTTGAAGTGACAACAGCAGTTACTGCTCCTCCTACAAATGTCCATAATTCTTTACTTTTGAAAAATTCTTTCATCTTAAAATCCTCCTATCATTTGTCATTATACGACATTTTCTTAAAAAATAAATATTTTTTATCTCATCTTTAAGTTTTTATTATACCTTGTTCTATTTCAATAATTTCATCACATAAAGCAAGAGATGACTTTCGATGACTAACAATAATAATCAATTTTTCATCTTTAATTCGTTTTAAACTTTCTAACAGGGCTGCTTCATTTAAACTATCAATACGACTTGTTGGTTCATCTAATAAAAGAATCGGTGTTTTTCTTAAGAAAGCACGTGCAAGACCAATTCTTTGTTTTTGACCACCCGAAATATTTTCATCATAAATCGTTTGATATCCTTGTGGTAAAGACATAATAAAATCATGAATTTGTGCTTGTTTACAAGCTTCTATTACATCTTCTTGACTATAAGCAGGATTTAATAAAGTAATATTATGATATAACGTATCTTTAAATAAAAATGTTTCTTGATCAACATAGCTGATATTTTCTTTTAAAGTGTGGCTATTGATATTTTCAATGGATTCATGATCAAATAAAATCTCACCTTCACCTTGATAAATACGCATTAATAATTTCAATAATGTTGATTTACCACATCCACTTTTACCAAGAAGACCATAGGTTTTACCAAATTCAAATGTATAATTGATTTGATGTAAAATTTCAGTAGACGTATTTGGATAATGAAATGAAAGATTTTTTATTTCAATTGGTAAATTTAAAATTGTATTTTTATTTGTAATTTCTTTAAGTAATGGTTCTTCATCTAATAGATTTAAAATGCGTCTTGCACAAGGGAATACTTGATTGAGATTGTTGGCTAGATTTGCTAGAGCAATCGTTGGGCCAAAGGATGAAGAAAGTGCCATCATTGGAATCAACAATTCCTTAGAAACATGATTCTTGATCAATAAAATAGAAATAACAATCGATAAAATAATCAGCCCATCTGAAAGTATTTGTTGAAAACTTTGATGCTTGGTTAATTTTTGATGTGTTTGGGTTAAATTATTTTGATGATCCATCATCTGTTCAAAGCGTTTTTCTTGTTGACTAAATTGTAAAATTTCTCTTTTACCTAAAACTGTCTCTAAAACAAAAGTATTAAAATTAGCAAGTAAAAAACGATAATTACTTCCCTCTTTTTGGCTCACTTTATAAGTAATATATGGAATCAATATACCCATGATACCATAACAAATAAAAGCAAGTATCCCAAAAACAAAATGATAAGAACCTATAAAACAAATCATAATTATACTATAAATAAAGGCAATCATCACTGGCGAAATAGTATGAGCAAAGAAAACTTCTAAGAGTTCAACATCACTTGTCAACATTGCAATAATATTTCCTTTATCTTTATTTTCTAATTTAGCTGGTGCCAATTCTCTTAATTTTTCAAAGACTAAATGACGAATATGAGCCAATACTTTAAAGGCAATATAATGATTACATGCTTGTTCTATGTATCGTAAGATTCCTCTTGAAAATGCACAAAGAATAATTAATTTAACAGCAAGTGAAAAGGAAATTACTTTACAAAAAGCAAGAATGATAAAAACGGTAATAAAGGTTGCTGTTAAATGCCCTAACACACCTAAAATAATTGCCAATAACATAATCATTAAAAAAGGACGTACTAATTTTAATAAAGAAATAATTAATTTTATCTTATCTTTCATTTTCAATAATCCTTTCTAAATTCTTTTGATTTTCCACAAGCTCTCTAAATAAATTAGCTTGATTGAATAATTCATCATAACTTCCTTGTTGAATCAATCTTCCCTCTTTCATCACAAAAGTAAGTTGACTTTCTTTACAATGAGCCATGCGATGTGTAATAAAAATAACAATTTTATCTTTAGCTAAACGTTTCATAATTTTTAAAATAATCTCTTCACTTTCACGATCAACATTATTCGTTGCTTCATCAAAAATACAAACATCACTTTCACGCAATAACGCTCTTGCAAGAGCTAATCTTTGTCTTTGTCCACCTGATATATTTTTAGCTCCTTCATTGAGTTGAAACTTTAATCCTCCTTGATTTTCAAAGACCTCAAATAGTTTTACTTCTTTTAAAACAGCCATCATTTTTTCTTCATCAATACATCCTGACATTGCAAGATGATCAAAGACTGTCCCTTTTAAAATATATGTTTCATCTTTGATCAACGTTATTTTTTGATAAAGTGTCATTGTTTCTGATATTGTTTCTTGATTATAAAGAATTTTACCTTTTTGAATTGGATATAAATTCATTAGCAGTGAAGCAATTGTACTTTTCCCCGAACCTGATTCTCCTACAATCGTTAAAAATGTTCCTTTGGATAAAGAAAATGAAACATCTTTTAAAATAATTTTTTCATCATAGCCAAAAGTTACATGTTCAAAAAATAAAGTTGAAATCGATTCCTGATAACTTTCTTGAATATCATCCAAGCTATCCAATAGTTTAAAAATTTTATCTGCTGCCGCGTTTCCATTTTGTCCAATATGAAAATAACTTCCTAACATTCTTAAAGGTAAAAAGAATTCAATAGAAATCATTACAATAAAAACAAACATCATAAAAGTAATATGTTGATTTAAATATTCTTGTAAACCCAAAACAACTCCTAAACCAAAACCACCATAAGCCACTATATCCATCACACTAATCGAATTCAGTTGCATAATTAAAACACGCATGGTTTTCTTTCTAAAGTCTTCTGCTTCCCTATCCATTTTATCTTGATAATATAAATCACTTTGATAATATTTTAAAGTTGTAAGTCCTTGTAAATTTTCTAAAAAAGAATCCGCTAATCCTGTATAACTATTCCAATACTTCGCTAATAACCTTTTAGCTATTTTTTGTACAACAACAATAGAAACAGGAATAAGTGGTACACATAAAAGCAAGATAAGCGCTACTTTTAAAGACATAAAACCAACAACGATAAATAAAGTAAGTGGTGCCAACATGGCATAAAAGAATTGTGGTATATATTTAGAAAAATAAATTTCTAATTGATCAATACCTTCACTTGTAAGTTGAGTAAGCGTCGATTCTTTAAAAACTGTTGTTTGTTTTTGATGATATATCTTATCAAAAACACTTTTTCTTAACTTTGTCTTAATCATTTCACTTAAAGATAATGCTTGTTTATTTTGTGTTGTTTGTAAAAAACATTTTAAAGCAAACAAACAAATCACACTTAATAAATAAAAAACAAGTGAAAAAGATTGTTTTAAATAAAGACAAGATAAAACATAACTATGTAAAAATGTCAGTAGAATATGGCAAATTAAAACCAACCATTGAATCAAGACTAACCCATAAACATTTTTCATTTCCGCTTTAAAAGTTTTTAATAATCTTTTATTAAACATTTTTTCTTCTCCTTTCTTTAAGTGAAAGCCATCCATGTTTGATTGTTAGAAGTGGATGGTAAAAAAGCATATACTTTCCAGAAAAGCGCATCACTTTTTTAACTTGGCTTCGATATTCTTTTTGATAACAATGAACTTGACATCCACTACAAAAAGTTTTAGTTTCCATAAAAGGACATTTATCAATACGCAAATAAGCGTACTTATAAAGATCTTCACACATCTTACTTTCTTGAGGATGTTTTCTTTGATAAATATCAATCATTACCTTTAATATTCTTTTTTCATTTTCTCTTTTTTGATCTATTTTATTCATTAATAATCTCTACTTTCTTTAACATAATAAAATGATGAATACTCATTACCATCAGTAAACATATCTTTCCAATCCATACAGGTGTAATCATTACAGCAATCAAAAAAATAAGTGTTACTGTAAATAATGACTGATTCCTTTTCTTTCTCGTTGTCTTTCTTTCAATGACCATTTCATTGATATATTTTTGATAAAGTTTTGTTTGAATTAAATATTCATGAAATCTATCTGAACTTTTTGAAAATAAAAAAGCACTTAAAAGTAAAAATGGGGTCGTTGGCAATATTGGTAAAACCACACCAATCGCTCCTAAAATAAATGATATAATTCCAAATATAATAAATAATATTTTCATGTTTCCTCCTGTAGTTAGTTATATCTAACTATTATTATCATATCTGTTTAAAATAAAAAAACAAGCATTTGATTTGTTTCATTCATGAAACAAAATGCTGTTTTTTCCGTGTTTTATAATACTTTTTCGTGTTTCATCAATGAAACAGTATTTTTAAAAGGGCAAGATTTTCTGGCATATGTCCTTTTAATAAATTAACCTTTAATTTAACCGTAAGAGATGTTTGCATCAATCTTTCTTCTTTTGTATAAAAGAAATTTAAATCTGTAATAGGTATATAGAAACAATCATTTTTTTCAAAACAATCATATTCCTTATCCTGAATAAAATATTTCATCGATTTTAATTTAGAAGAAATCGTAATTCTTTCTTTTAATAATTCTTTTTTCATTTCAATTGGTTGAAACACAAGAAATCCTTGATGTTGTTCTATTAAAAGATAGGCTGGATGTTCAAAGCCTCGATTAGCCATTGAATGAACATTTGCATCTTTATAATGAAATAATGTAAAAGAAAAATTATATTTACCTGGTTCTAAATGATGTTCCAAATAATGTCCTGAAAATTCTACAAGGTCTCCTAGTTGATCAAAAACTTTATTAAAATGAATACGACTACAAATGCGTTCAATGGTTTCATCATTAAGTGTCGTATAGAGTTTGATAGCTTCTTGACGAGCCTCTTCTTCATTTAGGTGACTTGTTTCTTGTAGCCAATAGGTTAGATTCTTTATTTTTTCTTGAATTTTTTCAATATATTCTTGTCCTTTTTTTGAAAGCTGACATTTACCTTTATCTAAAGTTAATCCTTGTTCATAAAAAGTATTGATCATTCTTGACATTGTTGCTTTTGAAACATTCATTTTTTTAGCTAGTAATGTGACTGTTATTTTTTTATTTTCATTCATTAATAATAAGCTTTTTATTTTTTCTGTTGTCATTTTAATCCCTCATATTGTAAATTAGCACAAGCTAACTAATATGTCAATGTTAATGATATTAACATTTAAAGCTCTTACATTTTTGGGAATTTGTTAATGGAATTCAAAGTGATATCTAAATGCTTTATCTTTTTTATCATTCATTCTATGATATACCTGCATTAAGAAAGAGGGAATAAAATATGAGTATCAATGAAATCAATGAACAAGCAAAACAATCTTTAAGAAAATATTTTAAGGACAGTCAAGACATCCAACATGATGATGACACTAAAAAACAATTAACAATTGAAGAAATGTATCAATCAGTTGATGATGAAATCAAAGAACAAGAAAAGAAATTAGAAGAATTACATCAAATGCGTCATGCATTACAACATAACGCTAAAGAAGCTTATGAAGCGGTTTATGGGAAAACTGATGAAGCAGCAGAAGTAAAACATACGACTGTCGAAGAAATGGAAAAAGAACTTCATGAAAATGCTGAACATCAAATGGAATATGTCAATTCATTAAAACGAAATACAATGAATGCAAGAGCATAGAACTTCGAAAGAAGTTCTTTTTTTTACACTTGCTTGATATTTTCTTAACATAAAAAGGAGTAGTATTTTGTTAAGAGGTGATCAAGATGGATGTTAAAAGAAATCAATTAATTGAAACAATTGTTTGGGTAGGAATACCAATGCTTTTTATGATTGTTGATTGGGTCTATAAACATGTATTTAATATAGAATATTTAGAGTTATCTATTCTTTTATTTGTAGTAGCAACAATCTATAAAACATATCAAAAATAAAAACAAATCGCTAATTACGATTTGTTTCAAACATTTCAAAACTAGATAATACAAATAAGAAGAATAAACCAGTGTGTATCCAAAAAATCGTATAATCTAAAATACCATGAATTAATAATACACCTATAAATCCCATAACAAGAGCAATATAAGAATAATGCTCTTTTACTTTATAAAGACGTTTACAGTTATCATAAATATAAGGAACAAGACATGCGAGTCCAATAATTCCAAATGAAAGTAAAGGATCTAAATAAACACTATGAGCATGTTGTGTTAAATGTCCATTATATTTATCTAAAATCATCATATAAGTAAATGGTCCTTGTCCTAGTAGTGGAGAAGCTTTGATACCTTGAATAGCACAACTCCAAATTTGAATTCTAACATCCAAATTTGAAATCAAATATTCTATTCTAGGGAATTTATCAGGATTTAAAACAAAGAAACCTGCAATTCCTAAACACCCAAGAGCTATCAAAATACATAATTTATAGTTTTTATTAAAAATAAGAAATAAACAAATAGCTCCGGCAATTGCTACATAACCAGCACGGCATCCTGTCATATAAAGCATAAATAAGTTTAAAAAACCAACAATAACATAAAAAATACTTCTTTTTAGATTGTTTTTAACAGTAAAGAATTTATATACAGTACATACAGCAATAAATTCAATCATCATCGCATAATAGTTGGCATTATAGAAAACACTATTCAAACGATTTTCACGTCTTGCATAGACCTTGAATGTAAAGTGATTAACACCTAAACGATGATAAATTTGAAATTGTTCATAGATTCCATAGAATGCCCAAAAGATAGATAGAATAATTAACATATCAATAATAAATTCAAATGTAGATTGATTGATATGTTTTCTATAATAAACCATAAAAACATACCAATTGTCGCAAGTGCACCTAATATATTTTTATGAATCAAAGAAATAAATAAAGATACTAAAACAAATAAATAAAGATATTTCACTTTAGGTGTTTGTTTTAAAGCAGTAATTGCTTTCTTTGAAATTATTAAATATAGAAATTCAATTAATAAAATAGGTCCTAATATATAAAAAGGAAAAGTTAAACTAAAACATGTAAATATAAGTAACAGTTGATCAAAAGTAAACTGTTCTTTTAAGTTTTTTAAATAGTTCATAATAGCCTCCTAGAGACAATATATCATAAATCTTATATTTTGGTAGTCAAATTATAAAAGTCTTGATAAAATAATGCCTTAGAGGTAGAAGAGATGAAACAATATTTTTATTTATTTAATTATCCACCAGAAGAACATGATTTATGTGCATTAGAATTCAAATATCTTTTTCATGAAGAATATCAACAATGTTTTATTACAAATAAAGATATTGATGTCAATATTAGTGTTTTTATAAAAGGAAAAATAGATATTTGGGCAATGAGTGATGATTTTAATGAAATAAAAGAACAAATGAAAAATCAAAAGCATGATTATCAAGATTTTAAAGTCATTTATTTAAAAAATCCTATTAGCCATCCAGATTATCAAGAAACACTTGATAAATGTAAAGATATTTCATGGTTTATAGCGGGCAGTGTGAATATGTCCAAACCAAAGCATACAATTGCTCTTACAAAAGTGAATGACTTATGGATTATTGGGTATTATCACCATGGTGTTCCATCATGGAAAAAATATGATGATAAACCAAATACTTTTTCAAATTCTTTAGATATTAGACTTGCAAGAACATTGATTAATATTGCTGGAGAAAATGATCAAACAAAAACAATGATAGATCCATGTTGTGGAATGGGTACAGTTGTTTTAGAAGGACTAGCTTTAGGGTATTCTATCAAAGGATTTGATATTTCAAGGGATATTTCATGGAAAGCAAGATGTAATCTTAATCATTTTGGTTTTGATGGTATGTTGATTACAAAAGATGATATTAATAAGCATCAAGGACATTATGATATTGCTATTATTGATATTCCTTATAATCTTTATACACCGATTACTTATAAAGAACAGTGTGATATTATTAATAGTGCTAGAAAATTATGTAATAAACTTGTTTTAGTAAGTTATGAACAAATGGATCAAGAAATCAAACAAGCAGGTTTTGAAATAAGAAATCGTATCTTAAGGAAGAAAACAGAATTTGTTAAATTTGGACGTTATATTTATGTGTGTTATTAAAAAATCATTGGATTATTTTCCAATGATTTTTTTGATTGTCTTTAAATCTTTATTTTCAATAAGTGCTTTAAATATATGATCATATTGTTGTAAAGTAAGATTTTCTAATAATTCGTTATCTTCTTGAGGAAATTTACTTTTAAAAAGCATTAATGTATCTTCTTTTTTACTTGCTAGTTTTCCTTCTTCATGCATTCTTTGTCCTTCATGATAATGTTGAATTTTAACAAGTTGTCTTTTTTCTGCCGCTAAAACAAGTTCTTCATCTTCATTGAATTGTTCCATCTTATCTTTCATGATTGTTACCACCTCATTATCTAAAGATATTATATCATGGGTAAGTCCATGATATAAGATGTAGATTAAGATTTCTAATCTTGAAAAGTTTTCTAGTCTTTTTTCTTTTTCAATAACTTTAATAAATGGAAGTTGGACAAAGTAGCTTGTTGCTAAGTTAAACTTTCTCACATTTCCATATTCATTTCTAGGCACATAACTGTCAATCAATACAAGATTATCTTTATCAATATCGTTAATAAAAGTAATCAAATTCACTTTATGAAGATGGTCACTATATCTTTCATCTCCACGATTGACTTGATGATCGATCATTCTAGCTTCATAAGCTTGAAGACGATGATAGAGTTCTTTAGAGAATATACTGTTTTGCATTTCAATATCGACCAGTTCACCATCTTCTGTTATTACCTGAATATCTAAGATCATATCTTTATCACTTATATGATGAGGATTAAGCTCTGAATTTAAGACATTAATTTTCTTACATTTAATATCCATAACATCTTCGATGATAAGTTTTAATAAACGCCTACATTGCTCATCTTTCATATTTGATAATAAATACTTAAATACAAGATCATTTTTAAAATCGGTAATTCTTTTAGGTTTGATTTTTGTTTCCATAGTTTCTCCCTTCATTATTTATATAGACAACAAAAATCATTTTTTCTTTTAAAAAATAAAAAAACGAAATAATTTTCTTATTTCGTTAAATCATATAAATAGCAAGGGCAATTAAAATACTTGCAAGAATATCTGTTAAATAGTGAACACCTGTAAGCAGTCTTGTACAAGTAATTGTAATAGCAAGTGCTGAGAGTAATAATCCCATATTTGGTCCTCGAGCAATAACGGTCAAAGCAATAGAAATAGCTAAACTCGTATGAATACTTGGGAAAGAATGACCTATTCTTTTTTTATCATCAATAGGTTTAAGGTCATACTTTTGAATAGGACGAGGTCTATCAATTAATATTCTAAGTAGAACAGTAATTAATAAAACGACAAATGGTTTAATAAATAAAAGATAAAAACCAGTTTGTGATTCTATCACTATTTTTAATAAAAAGAGTGAATAAAATATAGCGACCATCCAAGGACAAAATTTTGATGCAAAATAAACACAAGATTTTATAAAAGGATGTTTATACATAAATTTATTGATACCTTCATAAAAAAACTTCATATTGACCCTCCAAAGTTTTGATATATCTATTATACTATAAAAGAGAAAAGATAGCATTAATAATCGAATTACGATATAATGGACATAATAAGAGGTGTAAAAGATGAATAGAAAAATAATGCCCTTTATGTTACTTTTAATAGAAGTAATAATGTATTACTTTATATGTTTATACTTCCATATGGATTTAGATTTAATCATTGGATCAGGAATACTTTATTTCCTATTCTTATTTATATATGGACATTATTCATTAAATACATGTTTAATATGGGATGAAATTAAAGCGTTAGTTAAATCAAGTTTTTGTTTTTATATCGCATTACTTGTTTTAGTGCCTAAATCAACAGGTTATGAAAGAAGAATGCATTTGACAATTATGGTTGCATCGATGTTTATTATATGTTTACTGGCAGATCGTTATATTCGAATTGCTTTTAGAGAACAGTTTGCTAGAAAAACATTAGTTATTGGAACAGGATATGAAGCAGCAAGACTTGGTAAAATATCAAATAACAATCGTTTTGCTTTAACACAAGTAGAAGGTTATGTGGATGCGAATTGGACAGATCAGTTATTTGATTTTAAACAGGAAAATGTGATTAAAAATAGTTTTATTTATAGTTATGAAGAATTGGATGAGGCTATTAAAACTTTAAAAATTGAACAAATTATTGTGGCTTTACCAGAAGCAAGTGAAGAAGTAATTGATAAGGTGATGTCAGATATTTATGGAAAAGTTGAAAGTGTTAAGTATTTACCAGATGTTAATGGAACAATGACTTTTTCTTCTGAAGTTCAGGATTTTGATGGACAATTACTGATTGCAACAGCAAATAATGAAATGTCGGCTCTTGCTAATACTATGAAAAGATTTATTGATATTTGTGCAGGAATTGCTGGATGTTTAACGTTAATTCCTTTGATTGCTTTTGTAAAATATAAATATGTCAAAAGCGGAGATCATGATAGTATTATTTTTAGTCAAGATAGAATTGGTAAAAATGGGAAAATGATTAAAATCTATAAATTTAGATCAATGGTACCAAATGCTGAAAGAATTTTGGATGAATTGATGGAAAAAGATCCAAAAATCAAAGAAGAATATCTGACAAATAAAAAACTAGTCAATGATCCAAGAATTACACCAGTAGGAAAGTTTTTAAGAAAAACGTCATTAGATGAATGGCCACAATTTATTAATGTTTTATTAGGTGAAATGTCATTAATTGGTCCTAGACCTTATTTACCAAGAGAAAAGAAAGATATGGGTCAGTATTACAATTCTATTATTAAATGTAAACCAGGAGTTACAGGAATGTGGCAAGCAAATGGTAGAAGTGATGTTGAATTTAATTATCGTTGTAAATTAGATGATTATTATTATCATAATTGGTCTATTTGGTTAGACTTTACGATTATTTATAAAACGATTAAAGGCGTTGTTTATGGTAAGGGATCGTTATGATCTCTTTTTTTGTAAATGACGGGCATATTTTGCATCTAAGGTGAAAGTCTTTCGTGAGCATAGTTGCCGATGAATCATATAGCGGCTTGCAAGTTCCACACTGTGAGGTATGGAAGAGAGAAAGCAATAAAGTCCAAAAGAAAACCGTAATCTTAATGTGTAAATCCAGTGGATAAACGAGGAAAGATGTACAACTCGTGAGATTTCACTAGCGACAAAGCAGTAACAACGAAGAGTAAGAAGTCAGGAAATGGCATAGTGGATATGGACAGTATACTGAAGTTCTGAATGATTAAATAGTGCAAAACAAATGCATGTTTCTAATACATGTTTGACATTACAAAGTAGATGAGGTGTATTTGCTCAAAATGTATATAAACCTAGAACCTGGTATTAGAAAACTAAGTATACCAACTATTACGGATACGATTATCCAACAAGTGACGGTAAAAAAATAGAACCAATATGTGAACACTGTTTTAGTGAGTATAGTTATGGTTTCAGACCAAGTCGAAGTTATGAAAAGGAAATGCTTAAATTTCTAGATTATTTAAATGAACAATTTTTTGATTTTAAAAAAATGATATATGTCTATGAAAATAACAAAATAGCTAAAGTATCCAACATAAAGTAAAAGATGCTTAATGTCACTTTAACTTAATAACATTGAGGAAGATTATGTGAAAAAGATAAACATACATATTATACTACAAGAGTTGAAAAAATTATTATAAATTTTGGTGGTAATTACTCGATATGCGAAATTTACATTGCATTGTAAATATAGAAACTTGTTTTGTTTTTTTATAAATGCTAACATGGGATTATAAAAAATATGAAATAATGTATATAAATTTTTTAGAAATTGTATGTAATATAAAAATAAGCGAGAAGGAGAAATAGTTAATGAATTCAAACATAAAAATAGCATATATTGTTTTATGTCATAAAAATGCTGGTCAAATAAATAAAATGATAAAGAAGTTGGATTCAAAAAATTGTGATTTTTTTCTTCATATTGATAAAAAAAGTTCAATAGAAGAAGATATCATTAAAAATAATCATATTTTTGTTTGGCTCTGTCACAACAAATGGTTGATTTTGACGAGAAATAGCGTATAATAATA
>ERZ834694.2246-NODE-2246-length-13986-cov-3.303352_pt1 | contig 13986 bp, 9 predicted proteins | sample MGYA00519691_ERZ834694 | MGnify/ENA primary metagenome ERZ834694 (study PRJEB31850, sample SAMEA3708758) | human gut metagenome | biome: human gut; feature: human-associated habitat; material: faeces | place: China | collected 2014 ... | reverse complement strand
ATTCAATTCTTTATTTTTAGCCCGGCAAGGTGCACACCATGAAGCCCAAAAATCAATTAACAGATATTTCCCTTTAAAATCCTCCAAACGATGTATCTTTCCATTTACATCCGGCAAACTAAAAGAAGGAGCATTACCAGTAAGTTGACGTTTTTTAGCTTGTTCATAAGCTTCTACGACCTTATTTTTCAAATCTCCTTCGGGAACAGAATCGCCCAATGCTTCCATGGCCCGGGTAAAAAAACGATAGTCAACTTCACAGAAATACAATACTTCATTGATAATATTCAAAGCTATCTCTGTTCCGGAGAAGTCCTTTATCCCCTGAATAATCCGGTCATTCCGCAAGGTTAAATCTTTTTTTAAACGATCGGAAAGCTTTGCTTTCCGACCAATATCGGAAATCGTGTCATACCCCCGGCATAATTGATTATAGGCCGAATCCAGGGAATAAATCCGACGCATATATTGCACATACCGATTTTGCAAGGATTCTTTCTGATCAGAGAGGATATAATAATTATCATTCTCTTTAACCACCCGATAATGTTGTTTTTCGACGTATAACGGGAGATGTTGATAACCAAAATCGAGAAATGTAACCTTACCTGGAGTGATTTCCCCGGTCAAGAAAAAATAATCACCCGAATCTGCTTGGGTTGAAAGAAAATATTGACGCCCGGGAGCTGTAGGATACCTCAACCCAACAGTCCTATCCCGAAGTATTTGCCCGCTATATCCTTCCAATTCGAAAACAGCTTCTCTCTTACAGGCGACCAGCACCATAAAAAAGATGATATACAAAATATTTTTTTTCATTGTTCACGTATTATTTTACTAGTTCGGCCAAATATTCGCCCCATCCCGGAGTGGAGGGATGACCTACACGGGCTCCACAGAATCGTCCTTCAGGATCAATCAATATAAAACGGGGAATTCCGGGAATATCATAATCATCCATAAATTTGGGATTCTTCCCGCAATGTAACTGAATTCCTCCAAGCTGATCTTTTTTTACCATATTTTCCCAGGTTTTTTTGTTGGTGTCCACCGAAATACTGACAAAATAAATATTTTTATCTTTTAATTTTTCTTCCAACTTCTGCAAATAGGGTATTTCCGCACGACAAGGAGAACAATAAGTTGCCCAAATATCTATGTACACATATTTTCCTCTCAAATCTTCAAGACTTACCATATTCCCGTCCATATCCGGAAAACTGAAATCAGGAGCCGGTTGTCCGGGTGCAGTCTTTAAAGCCCGGGCACAATAAGCATCGAATTTTGATTTCATGGCGGAATCCTGTACCAACCTGTCATATTCCTGACGAACTTCCGGCAAATACTGAATCCCCTCGTTCTTCAGGTAACCCGTGATATAGTAATCGCTCACATAAGACAGTACCCGAGCATGCTTGAAACGTCCCTGAAGATAAGCCAACTTAGTCTTATAATCTGTCCTGGACACCGTCGGGCACAAGATATCTATAAAAGAAGGTAGCATCGAATACATACCCGTATTCACAATTCCATCCTCGTCTGAAATCACCCGTACCATAACTTCCCGGAAATGTTCCGAAGGTATATAAGCGGTATCACCCGTACGAAAACTATAAAACGTGACATAGTCCGGAATATCTGAATATATATGGAAAAACATCCGTTTCTTTAGTAACTCTATAAACTTCCTATCCTGTTTCATGGTATCCAAATGGACATTACATTGTTCCACCAGACGTTCCAGCTTTGCTAAATATTGCTTTTCTTCAAGCACGTCATCACCAGATAATGAAAACTGACGAAGTAAGCGGAAATCATTTAACTGCCGACACATATCAGCACTCTCCCCGTCAAACGTTTTCACGCTCCCCCTCTCCATACCGATTGAAAGAGTAGTACCCGGAAGAATATACAATGGGGTTCCCCCATATATATCGCTATAATAAAGGTTTGCTATTTCTGGCTCCTGCATAGCAGGCAATATTATTTTACAAGCCCCCGTAGAATCAAGAGTCAACAGATACGTAGAGTCTGATGTCACGATTCTAGGGTGAGCATCCGTTATGTCCCCTTTGATCTGGAGTTGAATACTTGTTTCATTTTTACTGCAAGCACAGAAGATAAAACACCATAGGAGTATAAAAATATAGTTTCTCATTCTCTCTCTATTTTATATATTCTGTTATTTTAGTTCGGATTTCATTTCCCCGTAACCCTTTATTCAGGATAATTCCCTCGGGCGAAATCAAGATGATAAAAGGTATCCCATTATAATTATAGAGTTTGGAAGTTACACTTTTCGGATCGCTGAGTTGCAGATAGTCCAACTTCTCCTCTTCCAAAGCTTTTTTCCAAGCTTCATCCGAATGATCAATTGAAACACCAACCACCTCCAATCCTTTGTCCTTGAATTCTGCGTACACTTTTTTTATATTTGGAATTTCCCTCCGGCAAGGACCACACCAGGAAGCCCAGAAATCCACTAACACATATTTTCCCCGCAAAGAAGAAAGTTTTATCTTTTCCCCGGCAGGAGTCATCAACTCAAAATCCGGAGCCTCATGCCCAACAGCACAACTCTTCCCACGCTGAATCAAATCTTCCAATTGTTTCAGCGCATAACAATACCGGATGGAAGGATCGAATTGCTTCCATACTTTTTCAGCTTCATCTATATTATCGATGCCAAAATACGAAGAAATAATAACCGCAAAGGGCATACTGTTCGTGTACTGAGGAAGCAATCCGAATATCTCCTCACGTCTTTGTTGCTGTAAAGCATCCACTGCCTGGCTTGCCGCTTTCAACTTCTTCATATTTTCAGGAGTCTGGCTGACTTCATTATATTCATGAAAAGCCTTGTTATAATTATCGTATATCTCCTCAACCCGTGAAGCAGAGGGAAGAGAAGCCATAATCCGGTCATACTCTTGTCTTCCCGGAGAACCTTTCAACGATTTGATATTTATTCGTTCGTTTTTGAGTTCTGCCCCGATAGTTATTTCGGGAGAATCTATGAAAAAATAGATCGCGGGAATACTCATCGAAGGCCCTAATGGCCCGACAGACGGAGCGTAAAGCATATAATAACGTAAATCACCGGTCTCTACTTCCGCCGTAATCTTGAAACGATCATTCTTTGTTTTCGTCCGGACTATTTCACTCTGATCGGTATTCATCAATATCAATTCTTCATTTCCAAGACCTTTGATTACACCTTTCAAGGTTACTTTTTCAACTTTAGCCATGAGAGTGGCCGGCATAAAACATCCGATCACACACATGAAAAATAAGATCTTACTCATAATTTTTATTTTACTTTATACATTACTTTAACCGGTTCGTCAGCCACGCCCTCATAAGGCATTCCAATCGTTTTTCCCGTATCACTATGATAGATATAAAGCGAACCTTTCAAACCAGCCCGCTGGCTATTGTAGGTTGCGATATAAAGCTGTTTCTGGTCGGCAGACTGATTCATGCATTTAATAACCTCTCCATCAGGCAGCGTTATAAAAGAATCCGAGGGTATCTCCGACTGGTTATAAGCCCATTTATAAACTAAATTCTGATTTCCGAAGAACAAACAAGAGTTAGGATCATTCACTTCAAATACTGAATTCCTGTTAAACAAGGTAACATTCGCTGTACACTCTTTTTCGTATATAACATCTAAAGCCATCGTTTCAAAACTTGTCAGGTTCGATCCTATCTTTGTCAAATAATACTTACCATTATTAATCGCATAAACGATCAGGTTCCCGTCCTCATCGTAAAACACCTGAATAATCTCCCGACCGTCAAAATAATCATAGCAAGGGAAATAACCGAAACTAAAATCCGTCGCATTAAAACCATCTGCATATACCTTACTATTCACATCATCAATAAAAGCAATCACTTTAGATGCCCTATAGTTCGGCCGATCGTAAGTCCGGGTAAATTTCACATGCTGCGGGAGATCAGTATACGGGAATATCTCCAAATCCGCTACTTGTATTTTGGCAACCCCACCCTTGGAAGATGTGCTATAAATTTCACTACAATACCGGGAATCGTATGATATCAGATCCTGCGGTATAAAATCACTCCCGTACATCGTATAATCGAACTCGTGTATCAACTGAAAAGATTTTGCATCCAACTGATACACTTTCCGTGCCTCACCACACAGAATATAAAGCTTGTCATACACCTTGTCACAATCAAGAGGTCCCTCACCTAACTCGTCACCTCCATTCGTGTAAGCGAAAAGGTTCTGACGGAATTCGGGTTGCAACCCTTGTTCAATTTCCTCCGGTGTCAAGGTTTTCATGAAAGCCAGACTTCCTTTTCCATCCTCCCTCCGGCCCAGGATCAAATAACCTTCTTCAAATTCAGAATTGACGAATACATGATAATATTTGATATCACTTCCATATTTATTACTCGTCACCAACCGAAGAAAATAATGTCCCAACTCCGTTGTTTTATATTCCAGATCGGCCTCCGTGCTGATTTCTTTAAAAACTGTTGTAATCTTGTCATCAACAGGATTCTCCGCATATTTACCAATACTCCATTGCCACGTGATATCATCCCCCTCATAGGAATATTGATTTTGAATAGAAATATTATCTCCCAAATACAGGTTAATTGTATCCTTTACGTTACTTGTCACCTGTATTTCTGCAATCTTATCCCAAGGGAGGGAAGAAGAATCGTCATAACAGGAACTGAGCAAAAACAAAATGACTAAAATGATATGATAGATTCGTTTCATGGCTTAATTGTTAGGATTAGGAATTTGATACATCTGATCGTTCGTTTCTAAATAATACTCATACATCGGGTTCAGAATATAGCGGTTCAAATATCCCTGATATTTATATATGGTCAACAAATTAGTTTCCGTCCCCTGATCCAGATTTTCACCCCATTTTTTTCGAATAGCTTCATAGATAACCGGACTTTTTTCTTCAGACTGGTGATAATAATCTACGAACAAGATTAATTTTTCCTGATTGTAATCGCCCAACTTGTCGGAACGCCACCACACGGGAGCCTCGATATCCTTATTACTAAACGAAATCACACATTCCCGGATATCCGTCGGCACATAATTCTCATTCTCCACCAATCGCAAAGTCAACACATATTCTTTATTTTTTTCAAGGTTAAGCTTATGAAAATCCAGAGGTACAAATGCAACAGCGGAATCCTTAAGTATCGTATTCTCCAAAGATAGGGTGAAATGTTCCCCCTCCCGGGCCGTAGTCTTTTCTTTTACAATCTCAATTTCAAATGTCCGGGAACTTGATAAATCCACGAACCCGATCAAACCTACTTCCACATTCAAATCAACATCCTGATCACGGGTTAAGCCATAAGTGAATTGAAGGGAATCCTCTGCAAAAAACAGTTTATTCTTCTGATTTTTGTCATAGATCTGGTAATCGGTATCTTCACAGGAAAATAATGTAACTATACCGCTAAGAAGTAATAAATATATAAATCCTTTTTTCATAGTCGTATCAATTAATATCTGTATTCAGTTTCATTTTCCGGAAGCGGGAATACATAAATGTCGTTAGAAGCGGGGTAAAGTTTACCGCTTTTGGGCTCGTAAATACTTTGATTATATCTTTTTTGCGTAAAAAAATACTGCCCTTCACAGATAAATTCTTTTCTTCTCTCTTGAATAACTTTTTCCAAGGTGAGAGTTGCTCCCTGGCGATCAGCATACCCGATCAGCCCTCTTGATTCCAATACCTTGTCAAAATACTTCACAGCCTCATCCTGTTTTTCCTGACTCAAATAATACTCCGTAATAATATAATACAATTCCGGCAATCGAAGCATGTTTATTCCTTTAACCCGGGTATCCGGACGGGTAGAATAACTTAACTCGTAAGTATCCAAAATTTTAATACAACGCATACCACTCGCTTCAATCGCACTGTAATTCTTAAACCATTTTTCATACCGGTAATCCGTACCCTCTTTATCAGCCAGATAAGTATCGTCATGATCGGATTTCAAAAACAAACAAGAAGCATTCCCCGTCAGGTAGAGATTAGCCCTGACATTCGTGTAAAACGTTGCAGAAAATACCCCCCAAATCGTTTCTTTAGGAGAAAGAACTCCGTTAACCAAGTCTTCTATTTCAGATTTATCAGCCAATTCAAAGTACCCGCAATCCAATACTTTCTGAGCATATCCGGCAGCTGTTTTCAAATCACCTTTCATCCAGTATACCCGGGCTAACATACCCTGCACGGCATATAGATTCATGTGAATCTGCCGGTCTTTCAAAAATTCATTATTCTGTTGATCTGCATTGTCAAAATATTCCCCGTTTTTCAGCATAATCCCTTCTGCCGTTTTTAAATCATCAATAATTCTTCCATAAGCAGCTTCGGCACTTAAAAACGGGCTGACTGTCAAATCGTATTTATCCACATATGGAATACCTTGTGCCGACGGATTATTCACGATATTCTCGCAGAATAACCGAAGAATGTCAAAATGCATGAAACCTCTTAATGCCAGACATTCCGCTTTATACACGTTATACAAGGGCAAAGAACTATCATCATGTCCTTCCAGATTTTCCAAAATATTATTGACATAGGAAATACATTTGTACATACCTCCCCAAATCTGATCGATCGTCGGACGCACTTCGGCATCTTTATACCCGAAGTTACAAATCTTTAAAGTAACGTCTCCCGGATAGTCATGGAAAAAATATTGTGATAAAATATCATTAAAATAATAAGTCATCGTACGGCCGTAATAAGACGGACCGGCCAAGGTGGAATACACCCCGTAAATAGCATCTTCAAAACCTTCGGCATTCTTGAAAAGCTCGTTATTCACCACTTCTCCTTCCGGTCGTACATCCAGAAAACTATCGCACGAATAGTAAAGTGTGAAACAGAAAATAATCAGTATATATTTCAATTTTTTCATGGTTCTCGTGATTTAAAAAGTTGGACTAATCGTGAAAGAAAATCCCCGACTGAAAGGATAAGAAGTTCCCCGCTCATATTTTACAGTAGACAAACGAGCGACATCATTCATCCCGGCTGCTAACCGCAAACGTTTAAAACCGATCTGCTTAAGCCAGTTCGAACGGAATTCATAGGCTATCTCTATCCGGTTGATTTCCAATATATCATCATCCTCTACAAACCGGCTACTTTGATAACTGGTTCTCGACTCCGTATCTGCAATATCCAGGTAAGGGAAAAGATCATTCACATTCTTCCACCTCTCGTCAAATGCCCGTTGATCCACGTTCTTTTTCGGATCCACGTTTTCGACATTCGCCGCACGGGTCAAATTATAAACCTGTCCCCCGAATTTATACGACATACTGATATTCAACGACCAGTTCCGGAAAGATAACATCGGAAAAATCGAACCTTCCAATTTGGGAGCCTCATCCCCAATCACCACCTTGTCGGCTGTATTATAAGTTAAGGTATACTCGCCATTTTTATTTATAAACACCTCTTTCCCGGTAGCCGGATTAATTCCCGCAGAACGAACCGCGTAAATCGCCGTAGTAGATTGCCCCTCCTTGTACAATACCTTCGGTTTGCCTTCACTGGATGCATTGGCCTTATCATTAGCAGCAGCCAAAGCATTACTGATTGCCAGAATTTTATTTTTATTATGAGCACCATTCAATTTCAGACTAAATCTCCAATCTTTATTCTGAACCAATACAGCGGCAATATCAAACTCATACCCTTTGTTGCGTTGTTTTCCCAGGTTACTCTTTACAGCTGTTTCCCCGATAGAAGGCGGAATAGTCTGATCAATTAACAGATCATCTGTCGTCTTGATATAATAATCAAAAGTGATACTGAAACGGCTATCCCAAAAATCTGCGTTTAACCCGATATTATGAGTTTTAGTTGACTGCCAGGTCAAATCCTTATTTCCCATCTGTTTGGGCACAGCTCCCATTCCATGCAAATAATAATTATCCTGATTATAAGTATAAGTCGTGATCGCTTGATAAGACGGGAATGAAATATTTCCGGTTACCCCATAAGAGTAACGAAATCTCAACGTATTTAACCACTCTTTTTGTAAAAACGCCTCATTATGCAAATTCCAACCGGCGCCAACCGACCAGAAAGGAGCATAACGATTATTAGCCCCAAACTGCGAAGAACCGGAACGACGTACCGTTCCGTCAACAAAGTATTTATTGTGCAAAATAAAATTGAGATAAGCAAAAAATCCGGCTCTTGTCGTCAATTCCTGACTTCCCCCAGGATGAGAATCCTCTTTGTAAGCGCTGGCATATTGTGGGGAATGCAATTCCGGTTTTAAAAATCCGGTTCCGACAAAATTTTGAGATTTACTGTCATCTTTGTAGATATCACCACCCAAATTTACCGTTAACAGACTATTATCCCCAACCGGTTGATTATAACTCATCACGAAATTCCCGCTCAGGTTTAAAGATTTACTGTGACTTTCCTGCAATTGTCCCTTTTTCATCAAATCTTCTTCACTCATGTAAACGGCAGACGTGGGTGAAGTAAAAATCTCGTGATTGGACAAGTTGGAAACGATAGAACCATTAGCCGTCAGGTATAAACCTTTCATGATATCCCAACGAATATTCACATTATTCGTGAACGTATTACTCGATGTTTTGTCGTAATTACCAGCTTTCGCCTCATACAGAGGATTATTGACATCCCAAGTTAATTTTTTTAAAAGAGCCCCGGTTTCATCATAAGGACTATCATATGGATTCAATGTTACATAATCGGAAAAAGTGCCATAAGGACTGTTTTTTGACTTTACCCCGGAATAATTACTTTGATAAGAAACTGTCACTTTATCGGCAATATGATAGGACAAGAATACACTAATACCATAAGTATTCCGGTAGTCACCTTTCATGACCCCCTTCACGTTTCTAATATTGGCATTCACCCGGTAAGTCATATCGTTTCCTTTGCCACTAACTCCTATCGAGTTACCGATTGTATATCCCGTACGCAAAGGCTTGGACATCCAATCAGTATCCATTCCCTTAGAAATCAGTAATTTTTTCCGATTATACTCTTCCAAATCATATTTATTTTCGAAATTATATAAATTAGCTCTTCGTTCAAATTCCAACTTATCGGCAGCATTCAGATAATCATACGTCGACAGATCCGGGAAATCCACCGTACCATCCAGATTGTAAGACAATCGTAATTTATCGTTCAGAATTTTTTTACGCTCGATAACAATAACCCCATTGGCCGCTCTCTCTCCGTATAAGGCAGAAGCTGATGCATCTTTTAACACATCGACCCGTTCAATTTCGTTAATGTCAAGATCATATAAATCCCGAAGCGTGATTTCAAGTCCATCCAGAATAATAATCGGTTGATTGGGATTAACATCCGCCTCGGTTGTCAAAGAAGAAGTCCCCCGGATGACAATCTCCGGAAGATTATTCGGATTCGCCCCGGCCTGATTGTTCTCCACAAGCTTAAGACCCGGTGTCAACATAGCCAAAGCATTGATTAAATTGTTATTGGAAACCGCCTTGATCTCTTCCACTGAAATTGTCTTCACCGATCCGGTAAAACTCTGTTTATTCTTGGTAAAGAAACCGGTAACCACCACTTCTTCCATTTCAGCCTGATCGGGCTGCAGCCTGACTTCAATTTCCTTTTTCCCCTGTACGTTTACTTCAACTGTCCGATAACCGATAAAAGATACTTCCAACACTTGTGCATTTCCGGCTAAAGCCAATTGAAAGCGGCCTTCGAAATCGGTCGCAGTACCCATCCGGGTACCCTTGATTTTAATCGTAGCCCCCGGCAACGGATTTCCTTGCTCGTCCTTCACTATACCCTGAATCACCTGGGAAACAGGAGGTATGGTTTGCCGCACAGGACCGATGACAATAATCCCGTTGCGGTCGGTTGCCACCAAACCGGTTCCCCGGATACAGGCCTCTACGGCTTGCAAAAGAGTTACCTTTTTTACATCGACAGAGACCGGTTCTTTCACCTGCTCCACTTCCTCCCGCTTAAACATCAGCTGTCGGTCGTATTGCCGGTTTAATTCCCGCAGCGCATCCAATACCGTCACCTGTTTTAATTTTAAAGACACATTGGCTTGGGTTGTGGCTTGTGAAAAAGCCGGCCGGTCTGTTAGTAGTAGTCCTGCGATCAGCATCAGACAGCAACACCATAGTTGCCGCCAGGACAAAAGCTTTCCAAACGATTTTTTAGTTTCGTTTTTTTTCATAAATTTGTACATAAAATAGTTAGACAATACCTTGTTTCTGGACAAGGTCTTTATTCCGGAGTTGCTGGCCAAAACAACTCCGGTTTATTTTTCAATCAGATGTATGATATTTCCTTCCCGGCGGAATTCCGGTCCTCCCGCTAATTCAATAGTCTCGAGCACGGTATCCAGGGATTCGTCTTTACTCATCCGTCCACTGAAAGTATGCTTTTCTTTCCTTCCTCCGTCGAATACAAATTCCACTTCATACCAGCGGGACAACATCCGCATAACCACTTCGATATCTTCTTCCTCAAAAATAAAATTCCCATATCTCCAGGCAATCGCATCCTCGGCATTGACAGCTTCCACCTGAATAGCCCCGCTTCCCTTTTCCCAAATCGCTTCCCGTCCCGGAGTCAGCACCACCGCATCACCGCCGTCTGCTACCGCCACCCGGATACTTCCAGTCAGCAAGGTCGTATATACCGATTTCTCATTACGATAAGCCTGTATATTGAATGAAGTTCCCAATACCCGGGTCTGTATCCCTCCGGCTTCCACGATAAAAGGCTGTTCAGGATTCGGAGCCACCTCAAAATAAGCCTCCCCGCTCAATTTCACGATACGTTCTTTTTTAACAAATTCCACGGGATATTCCAACTCGCTGTCCGCATTCAGCCATACCCGGGTCCCGTCGCTCAAAATCAAAGCATACTCTCCCCCGATAGCGGTTACCACTTTATTGAACAGCTCTTCGGTCGCCGGACTATTTTTACTTTCATATATCAGTTGTCCGTGTTCATTTTTAATCACTGCATCCCCTGATTCGATTCTCTGTTCTTTCTTCTGCTCCAAAGCAATCTGTTCACCGGAGTGCAGAATCAGTTTTACCTTAGCAGTCTCTGTTTGTTGTCCGGCCAGCGGCATAGCCTCCGGTACTGCCCGCACACCGGACAATTCCCACAAAACAGTCACTGCCACAGCACAGATACAAGCCGCAGCAGCCACACTCCCCCATAAGCGCATACGCCGGCTCCGTCTGCGTCCCACCAAACTCCGGACGACCGAAATTCGTATTTTCTCATAATCGGTCTCTTTCCCGATCCGTTCTTCTCCTGCTATCCGTTCGCCAATCGCCTCTCCGCGAATAATCCTTTTGTATGTCCGGCGATTCTCTTCGCTCTCGTCGAGCCAGTCCAGCAATTCCGAACGTTCCTCTTCCGTCACATTCCCCAGTTTCACCCGAATGATAATTGTAGCTAAACGATATGCCTTTTGTAAATCCATTTCATGTCCTTTTATATTAAGACACCACAAAAGCAGGCAAAGGATGAATGAAACTTAAAAAAAAATAAATTTTAACAACACCTCGAGCAGTCTGCCTCGAAGGGCTGAGATGGTATCAGATTACCGCATACTCGCTCGGGGAGAAACAGTCCGGATTTATGTTGCCGAAGAACAGGTACAGAGGTGCCCCGTCCGATTGGGCCTCCCTGGAGGGGATGCCGCCTATAGAACATTTTCCGAAACTTCTATCAACCACTTCTCGATATTTCGTGTCTTCGCGCTAAAGTTGACGCCTATTTTGAACACCTTGCGCCTGTCTGCCTCGAAAGGAAGGGCATAACGTTTGTCATTGATTTGTTGTAGGGCTTCCTCTGCCGTTCCATTCAGTTTAAATTCCATTACATAGATATAGTCTGAAGTCTTCACCACGAGATCCACCCGCCCCTCAGCAGTACGGTACTCCGTCTCCGTGTAGAATCCTACCAGTTTGAAGACAATGAATAATACATTCTGGTAGTGACGTTCCAAGTCGGTTGCCACCTCGTAGGGCGTGTCGGCAAAGAAACTTCGCAAACGCCTGAAAAAGGCATCCGGTTGCCCCATTTCGATTTCACGGGTGAATTGTTGTATTTCGAAAGGAACTTCTATTTTGTTGAAACGGGTATAGAAAGGCATTAAAAATTTGATAAAACCTTCTTCTACCTCTTTATTCGGGAAACCAAGACGATATAGATCGAATCGTTTGTCATACCCTTTTATCGTAAGATACCCGCTTTGGAAAATAACGGGTATCGGCTGCTCGTCGCCGTAAATGCTATTCAACACATCGGAGTTGGTTTCCTCGTTTGCCATGCGTTCCAAGTCGTAGTGGTAGCGCCTGAGCAATTCCACCAAGTAAGTCGGTGTCCCCGTTTCAAACCAGTAACTGCCGAACTTCATTTTGAAGAAAGTATTGAGCAGGCTGAAAGGATTGTATATGCCTTCGGAATCTTCCACAAAATGATAACCGTCATAACAGGCTTTCAATTCGGCTTTGGCTTCCTCGTAAGTCATTTTCTGCGCCTCGGCTAACTCGTGTAAATCTTCCTCGAAATTGTCCTGAATTTCTTTTCCGGTAATTCCGCATAAGGCAACATAGCGTGCGTCCATGGAAATATCTATCAAGTTGTTCAAGTCGCTGAACACGCTCACTTTGCCGAATTTCGTTACTCCCGTCAGCATGGCGAATTGTATGTAGCCGTCCATCGTTTTGAGCACACCGTAGAAAGGTTTCAGCGTGTTGCGATACGCGGATTGCAACTCTTTGTTGCCGATGGCTTGCAAAAGCGGTTTGTCGTATTCATCGACAAGGATGGCTACCCGCTGACCGGATTGCTGGCTGGCACGTTCCACGATACCCTTGAAGCGTAGGGCGAGGGTCGTCTCCCCGACACCGGTGCCGTACGTAATCTCCCATTTGGACAGGGCTTCCTCAAGGATTTTGTCCAAACTGTCCGGAGCATCATATTTCCCGATATTCAGATCAAGATGTAACACAGGGCGGCGTATCCAATTCTTTTCCAGCTGCGCCATTGCTAGCCCCTCGAACAACTCCTTTTTCCCGAGGAAATAGGCTTCCAGCGTGGAAATCAGCAGGCTTTTCCCGAAACGGCGCGGACGGCTGAGGAAATAATAACTGCCCGTTTTCACCAATCGGTAAATTAAAGCCGTTTTATCGACATAGTAATAACCCTCGTTGCGGATTTTCTCGAAATTCTGAATGCCTATCGGATATATCTTGTCGCCCATGCTTGCGGATTTTTAATTGTTTTCCAAAACAAAGTTACCGATTATTTCCTGATTCCACAAATCGGGATGATTTTAATCACTATATTTGTCTTGCCAAATGAAGGTCACAGCCCATGAAAGAATATGCAGAATTGGAAAATTTTATCCGCAAGCATTATGCGGCTTTATATACTTCTGCCCTAAAGTTCGTCAAATCGGAAGCTGTCGCCCAGGATATTGTTCAGGAAATCATCATCCGCTACTGGGAAAACCAGGAAAAATACAACACAATCGAATCGATAGAGAATTTTCTCTTTGTCTCGGTTAAAAATGAAGCCCTGAATTATCCCCGGGGCATCGAAAGGAAAAACAACCGTTATGCCCGCCTCGAAAACCCGGAATCCGAGGAACCCCAGATTTTCAATTTATTCATCGAAGAAGAAACCAACCAGATGTTGCTGACCGCTATCGGCCAGCTACCGGAACAAAGTGCCCGAATCATCCGTCTGGCCTTATCCGGTTTGGAAAATAAGGAAATCTCACGTTTGCTGGATGTTTCAGTCAACACGGTAAAAACCCTCAAATACAGTGCCATCCGGAAACTGAGGGAACATTTTCAAAAAAAAGCTATTTAGGAATATTCAGTAAATGTCCCTATAAAATACAATGGCATATGAAGATGCCCCA
>ERZ834694.2241-NODE-2241-length-14013-cov-3.104456_pt1 | contig 14013 bp, 9 predicted proteins | sample MGYA00519691_ERZ834694 | MGnify/ENA primary metagenome ERZ834694 (study PRJEB31850, sample SAMEA3708758) | human gut metagenome | biome: human gut; feature: human-associated habitat; material: faeces | place: China | collected 2014 ... | reverse complement strand
GGGTACGAAACCAGTTACCAGAATCAATTTTTTTATCAGAGAAGTAAGATCGTAGTTTTTCCTCTAACTCCTTCTTTATGGACAAATAGGCTTCAGATTCCTCAACCGGATCATGTATTAAACCGGAAATTTGAGGTTTACAATCCCAGCTACAAGAAGCACGATCAAAGCATTTACTTGTTTTCATATCAAACCAATATCCGTTATCAACTCTTTTTCTTCACCTGTTTTTATTACCACAAAATAAGTACAAATCCTCCGATTTACCTCGGCCTTATGTTACCACTCCCAATCCAATAATATAAGGCCATATACTAAAATCATGATATCTCCAACTCCCTTCAAAACAAATTACCTGTTGCCACACTCTCTGAGACCTTATTCAAATTGCAGATTTCAATAAGCGTGGCACCGTTCCGTTTTAGACTATAAAAATCATTTTCACTTAACAATATATAAAGCCACTGTCGGTTCATTCTATATTGGGCTCTCAGTTGATTAATCTTATTGCACCATTCAAGAGTTGCCAATTGTTTTTGTCGGACATTTTTGTCGAAAATCTTGTCTTGTCCTTTCGTTTCTATAATATAGATGTGTTGTGATGTACATACCATAAAGTCCGGATGATAGGTGGCCAATAGACCGTCCTGCCGGATATAATGGATTGATGCGAAGCTATGTTGATTCTCATTTATTTTGATAAAGCAGTTCACTTCCGAGTCGGCATCCAAAAATTCAAGGAAAGCTTTCTCGAAACCTCCTTTATTGGAAGGGTAGCCCACTTTTTCATAGATAATCTTTTCCAAATCAAGTGAAAAACTTTCTCGTATACGTAGTGTAGGTATGGAAGAAAAATAAATCTTCTCAACTATTGCATCTGTTATATCTATTTGTTCTTGCATATAATAGATCGCCTTACTGATCTCTCTTACAATATGCTGGGTCGCAACTCCCTCATTGTGTAGTAAAATCTTCCAATTATAATTCTCGAACGGATTGAATGAACGTGAAAATAACTTGGTTCGGATATATCGGTCGATGACCCGTATGATTTCTTGCTGATTAATTTGCAATGTAGGTAGTTCCTTAGGCTTACTCCTTCCTACCTTGTCGAAGCGTGTTGTGACGATGCGTAATACCTTTTGCAAGTATTCATTGTAGCTTTGTGCATTGCATAAGTCTGCGTTTACCTCATATTTGCCGAATTGAGTACCGACTAAGACGTCATGCGAGATAAAGGATTCACCGGGTTTCGCCAAAATTTCTTTTAGTTGTTCATACGAAAAGTCTGTAAAAGGTGCGAGTCTGTTTATATCTATTTCTGAAGGATGTATCTCCTCCTCTTGCTCTTTGATAATAAGAGGCCAGAATAAATCATAGTCTTGATAATTGTCTTTTAACCCTACCTTTATAATATCACCGGTTACATTGGAGCCATCCGGCAAATCACCTTCGTCTATACCGGCAAGCTCTTCGTTCATCAAATCATTGTAGAAATCAAGAAAGGCCGGATGTTCAATGATGGAAAGCATATCGATATAAGATTTAGGTGCTTTCTTTTTAACCAATACTTGCAATCGGTTTTCCCTTTTTTCTTCTGAATATTCAGGCTCTCTCCACATCAAACGAAGACCACGCCCTACGGTTTGTTCCAACAAAATAGCGGATTGCGTAGATCGTAACGGTACGATGACACATATATTGTTGACATCGAAACCTTCCCGAAGCATCAACACGGAAACGATGACTTTGGGTGATTCATATTTATCAATATTGAACAATCGTTCTTTGACTTGCATCCAATCTTTTTCTTTTACTTCGCCTTTAGCGTTGCTGTCAATACGGAGAACATCCTTTTCGGCTAATCCCTCTTCTTTTAGGAATGATTCGACAAACGGGGTGACATTGGTATCCTCACAAATCACCATCATCTTCGGTCGTTTCTTAGAATCCAGCTTGATAAAACCTTCTTCAAGGATTTTTAATTTTCGTAATCCGGCACGAAGCATTAAACGTTGTCCGTCGCTCAATCCAATCACTTTTTTTCGTTCATCACGTAAAGCGTTATAATCCAGATTGGCAAGATCTGTCAATTCTTGTCGGCGATCCAACAACAAGGTCTTAACCAATCCGCTTTTCATCGCTTGGCTTAAATCAAAGTCAGATATAATATGCGGGAAATAACATTTCATCTTTTTCTTCCCGGAACCGACCGTATCGTAGGGTGTAGCTGAGAAGTCGATTTGGAAGAAGTGACCTCCTTTGTTGTGGGCAATCTTATTCAATCCTTTTTGCCATTCAACCTCTTCTATTTCTCCTTGCTTTTTATTCTCATGGATATGATGGGCTTCGTCATTGATTACCATTAAGTCCGATAGTTCGGATAAATAGTCCAATTCGCTTCCTCGTAGGTATTTCCTATCCAGTGCCTCTAAGACATTACCACCACTCAGGCCTGGTGTAATAGGCAATAAATCTCTTATAATAGAGGGAGCGGAGTCTGGGACCATATTCTCTTTCTCTTCATCAGACAAGAACAGATGCCAGTTGGTTAAGGCGATCAGTCCGTTTCCGGTTATTTTTCGTCCGATTCCCTCTTCTTTGGTGACAACATTGTTTTGTATAAAAGAGAATACTTCGTCCCGATAAGCCGGAGGTATGAAAAGATCTTTATGCAGATAGAGGTCATTTGTAAAAGGATCTCTTTCCGTGCAGTTCTCTTTCAGGCGTCCACAATAGGCATCCTTTAGCCGATCATAAACAATCAGGCCAGGAGCTACGATCAGGAAGTTTTGGGTGTAGCGTCCGCTTCGTTCTTCTTGTTCTTCATGTCGTGCGTTAAGGAGTTGCCATAAAAGTAAAGCGTGCATGACCCATGTCTTACCTGTTCCGGTTGCCATCTTTACGGCATATTTGGGAATACGATATTTTTCTTTAGCCAAATCACTTAGATTACATTCGGCTAATAGATCCGGCGCAACTTGCCGGTATATTTCTTCTACGGTTGTCACTTGTAAAACTTCATGCAGATAAATGATGTTTAGAATACTTTGTTTTTGTCCTTCATGAAAGTTCTTGGAGCGTTCTTCCGTATAAGGCCCCATGAACCAAAACTTCAGCAAATCTTGTGTTACCGGGGTAACGGCATCTAATAAACTGCCGTTTTCAAAGGCTGTTTTGACTTGTTCCGTTAACCGGCTTGCCAATTCCAAGGATATATCGTTTCTCATGTTGTGTGTCGTTTTTAAGAATGAATAGTCTCTGTTACCATGCTCTCAAAGCCGAATACATCGACCGCTTTCACGCAAACCGTCCGTTCTGCTTTTCGAGGAGTGATTAATGTAGCTGTATAGATACAATGAAGTGGATCGCTATCATTGTCCGTGTTTTCCCGATAGTCTTGCCATTGGCTGCGGAATGTGATGCCGTCGTAATCCGGGTCGATGCTCCAATACTCGATCAAAGCCAGCGGATCTTTCTCCAATACCTGTTGCAATTTGGCTTTATCTTTATCATCCAACGGGATATTGTCGGGTGAAAGAAGCACATAATTATCCAATTCGATTGTTAGTTTGTCCTGTTCACCGTAATGCGGTTCTGTCTGAATAGGTTTTACCAATAGATATTGATAACTGCTGAAACGGACAGAGCCTTCCCTTATCAGTTTGTCATATCCTTTCTTGGAGAGTTTGTCCAACAGGTCTGGTGGAATCACCAAGACCTCAACATCCTCCTTGTATTGTTGGATAGCCGCAGAAATGTCAAAAGCAAAGTTCCAAGCTAATACGACCGCCTTGTTCCATCCACCGCCCAACAGATTGTTTTTGGCTTCGTATGCCCGGCGGATTGTAGCTGCCCCGGTTACTTTATTGGGACTATCTACCAGTACCAAAGTCCGTCCGTTCTTGATATACCCCCAATTCCGATCGTTCAGTTGTTCCTGTGTAAATGGTATTGCTCCATACAGTTGCATGATGATTTGGCTCAAATCGCCAATCCGCTTGTATTGCTTGTTGTTTTGGAAAGCCTCTTTTTGATAATCACCGATGGCTTGATAAAGGAATGGTTTTACCTCTTGGTCGATAAAGCGTTTGCGCATAACTAATGTAGCCGGTTTGCCAATATCCGTTGTAATCCATCGACGGCCTAACCGTTCGGTAACGGCTGCGGTTGTTCCGCTTCCACCGAAGAAGTCGCAAACAAGGTCACCTTCGTTGCTACTGGCTTTGATGATGCGTTCGAGAAGGGCTTCGGGTTTTTGGGTGGCGTAGTCTATGCGTTCTTTGGCTGTAGATGATATAGGTTGTATATCAATCCATAAATTACCAATTTTTCTTCCTACATACTCATCTGCATAATTTTTATATCGAGGTCTACCTGTATTTGTCCAAAAGATCAAATATGGATTTTGTGATAGCCGTTCATCAAAAGTTTCTTGTGTCCATATCCAGCCGATATTTGATGTAATCCTTCGACCTTGTATAGTTCTTGTTTCACCAGCGCTATAAGCGTTTGAAGATTTTTCTAATTTTTCATGATTAAATCTTCTGCCAGTTTCTTTTTCTATATAAGGAAACTTTTCATTTAATTCTTCACTTGTTAGAGATTCGTATTCTTGATTGTAAGTATATAAAGAGGATTTTGTATAATAAAGAATAGTGTCAGTCATTACATCATATCCATTTGTTGCTAAGTGATGTCCTCCTGTTCTTTTCCATATAATCTCACTTTGTAAATTTTCTTTCCCAAATACATCATCTAATAAAGTCTTTACATACGCCCCAACATGCCAATCAATATGTACATAAATACTCCCTTTATCTGAAAGTAACTCCCGCATTAACACCAACCTCGGATAAAGCATCTTCAAATAAGAAACCGTCCCATCCTGCCATGTATCCGAATAAGCAAATTGCTCAATTACCGTAGGCTTTTGCTCAATATCAACACCCGGCAAATTAATCTTTGTCCGATAATCCGCTTTGCTATCAAAAGGAGGATCAATATAAATCAAATCCACCTTTCCCCGAAGTGAGGATAATCCGGTTGCTTCATCTCCAGCTAACAAGGCTTGCATTGCCAATAAGTTATCGCCATAGACGAGACGGTTCATCCATTCTTTGTTTATCACTTGCTCGTTTTTCCCTTTCCATAATCCGGAAGTGTCTTTGGCTGGAAGAACCAATTCATTTGTTTGTAATCCGATACGGGTGTTGCTACTCAAACGTTCTAAGATACGTTGCGCTTCTTGTCTTCCTTCTTTTACGATTTTAGGAAGTTCTTCTATTAAGGATGTTGCTGGCATAATTGAATATTGTAATTTGATGTTCGACAATGTTATATGTATTACAGGGGACTAGTGTTCCCCTTATTTGTTTTTTTGCGAAGTAATTTTATGAAAAAATCCTTATATATTTCTGCTTCATAATCGCTCATTATGTATGACTCTGTTATATTTAAATACGGGCTTTTTCTTTTTAATAGTTTTATTAGCAATGAAGTTTCAATGTTCAATATATTTGATATTTGAGATAGACTCTTATTGTATAGAACACTTATTTTTGATCTTCTTAATCCTCCAAATCTGAATCTTCTGTTTGACATTTGTTTTGCAATTGGCATTATAATATCATGTAATTTTTTATGCCAATAATGGAAATTCACATGAGATATATTACCTAGATAATAGGGTTTATCTTTCAAACTATAAGTTTCTATCTTATTATTGTTAATATAAAATTTGTTTTTTATTCCATTTCGTGTTGTATATATATCTCTTATATCATTTTTAATTATTTGAATTTGATTTTCAAACTCATTTTCAGATAATAATAAAAATACATAAGTGGCGGTATAATTATCTAGCGATTCTAATACTCCAAAATATATTTTTTTACGTTTTAGCACATAAAATTTGGTATTACGAGTATTGTACGAGTACGAAAAAGGATCATAGGTAAAATTTTCATCCCATGTTTGATTATATTCAGAAATAGATACTCTTTCAAGGTAAGTTATGGTCGCTTCTCTTATGGGAAGGAGACTTAAATCTTCTCTATCTTTTTTAGGGTGAGCATTCTTTAAATCGTTTTGTGTTATCATGATGGAGATTGAATATTTGTCTTCCTGCTCCCCTATGGAAAGATTAACAAACAAAAAAGCGTGGGAACCGTACCTTGCTGCCCGTTCCACGCTCTAAAGGCTCTCGCATTGCCCTATCTGTCGAAACGAGCAACGCCGAAAGCCCCACGCCGATGTGAATATATATGATACACCCAGTTCCCTTATGGATACACCAATGGCTACACAAGGTACAATGAGGGCTATATAATACACCCTTGAGGACATCCACCGTTGCTTTGTTTTTGACAGATAGTTGAGAATTTGCGAGATTCTTAGAACGTCAAAACCAAAGCGTAAAGTAAACGCCTTTTCTAATTTATGTCAGTTCCCGCACCACCCTGATCGGCGTGGTGCTATTGAGAACTATACAAAAATACAATTTAATTGAACAAATAGGTAACGTTTTTAGGAAAAATTTTAATATTGTTTATGCCTCCAATGATAATTTTATCACAGCCATTCACGGCGCATTTTAGAAAAAGACAAAACTCAGAAACAGAATTATATAACTTAAAACGGACTTAAAAACATCAACAGATACTATCAATAGTTATCTACCTAAGAGTATTAGATAGGTACTTTATTGATAGTGATCGCATTAAAAATGAGAGAGGCGAAAGATACCACCTCCTCGGAAATATCCCCCACCTCTCTAAATTTATTTGACAGATCCCCGACAAGGGTATTATTTCCTACATTTTATTAGGAAAAAACTAAGCCTAAATACATTGTAAGCCTCAAATATGGGCAAAACAATGATATTTAATCAAATCTCTTTAACTTCAAAAATGACCTGAATTTCACATCAAATTCTTCTATCTCTGGGCCAACGTCTTTTCCTTGAGAAGAGAAACAACACCTCTTGATCTTCTCTATAATAGACTTGTAGGCTCTTTGCGTCAATTTTCCATCACGCACACGAGCCTTCAATCTAGACCTCAACGGATCAAATCCATTACGATTAACATAATCACATAAGGCACAATCTTTCAAAATCTTTATCCCATTTATCTTATCAAGCGGTAAAGACTCTTTACTCACCTTGACTTTGGAATAACAAGACAAGAACCGATCCAGCAAATCATTCCAAAAGCTAGGATCATATAACATTGACGCAGTAACCGATTTCCCAAAGCACTTCCTAACTTTCTTTATCCGAAACTCGCATCGAGCTATATTCTTATTATTACTCCCCTGTTCCTTTCCTTTATCGTAAAACAAAAGTTCTTTCTCTGCTGTTTGAAACGTAATTCCTGTAGAATATGAATGACACCTAAAATAAGGTAAATCTAACATCCGATTGAAATATTCTATTGGAGACCGCTGTAACTCCAAATCCATTGCTAAATCCAGTCTAGTCACAATGACCTTATCCATAGGGATGTTTAAATCCTCTCCTATCCCCTCAATGGCTTTCCGTACGTCCTCTAAAGGGAAATCGTGCATGTTGATACCGTAGTAATATTTACATAAGCTACAAGCATTGATTTTTAGAATATGAGTATTTACATACACATTATACCCCTTATATTTCCCACGTACATAAGGGAGGCCATCATTACCAATACAATCACTTCTATTCATCAAATATGGCGACACTTCCGCTAACAAATCTATTTCTGGAACATCTTTCTGATTAAGAACAAAGTCAACCGTATCATATAACATATGACCATGTACCATATCATGAACCATACTACTATATTCAGTACATGAATCATGTCCTTCCTTACAGCTTGATAGATACACATAGTATTTAGAAGCTATCTCATCCATTCTTACGTCCTCCCTTCTTTCCTTCTAAAGTATTCTCGATATCGGAAATAGCATAAAGGACACGTCTTCCTATTCGTTGAGCGGGAATCATTCCTTGTCTTGTCCAATCGGCCAAAGTTGGCAAAGAAATCCGCAACATCTTCGCAGCCTCCGTACGAGTAAGAAGCCGGATAGAATCTTCGCTCTTCTGAAGCTTTAGATCATCTAATATATCATCTAATACTTTACGTACTACAGCTTCAATATCTGAAAGTGAAGCCTGTTGGATTAATATACTTTGTTTCATTAACAAATAATTTAAATTAATGGCACAAAGTTTATCAATCACACATTTCCACTTTTTCCATTATTTCCAAATGGAAATAACTATTTAGAGAAATGAGCACAAATAAGCTTAAAATTCGAGATTTCTTCTTTCGAAAGTCCTTCAATCCCCTTTTTCTCTATCTCACGTAAATTTCTCTCAGTAACACTATTTTCTCCTATTGACGCTTTACTAACTACGACATTAAAATAGTCATAAAAGATGCGTGCTACAATTATCATTTTACTATATCTAAGAATCTCCTGGTCTTTCATGAATATTATTAATTTGGCCAAATGATTCTTCGTCTTATGGACATACCGCTGTTCTCTTACGATATTAAACTCCTCCAGTTTCTCTATCAGTTTATGTACAACATCCTCGTTATAGCCGTTAAATAGGTTGTAGAACCTATCTTCCTTATATGATGATTTATCGCCACCCTTATCAGAAACATTTGACAGTTCACTTTGAGAGTAATTCAATAGTTCATCTTGAGAATCATCTGACGAATCATCAATAATATCACTTTCACTATAAATACATCTTTGTACCCCTATCGTATCAGAATGGGGTTTGAAGAACTTTAACCAATAGCAAAAGAACGTACCATGCCTTTTTTGGCAATCAATTAGAACATTTCGCAAATTAAGATCAGATCGTTCAAAAGCTTCTGTGACATCTGAGAAGAAAATTGGTATAACAAACTTTTGAAATACTTTGGAATGAAAAATGGGATGATTTAGCTGTATTTCATATAAACGCTGTAATATTTCCTCCGCATAGACCATTCTAGCTTTAGGATCCATCCCTAACAATCGAGATTTTATCGCATCTACATATTTTACACGTAATTTCTCACAATGTTGACCAACCGCAAAAGTTAAACCCAAATTCACACAAGCCTCATTCGATCTATTGTCCGAATCATCAGAGTATGCAATATCGTTATTGATATTATTATCAACAGAAACAAACAAATCTTTCCCATCAATGATTTTAGTTCTGGGGTCATAGATATACTCTTCCCCAAATTTATGTATAACATCTAGAATATCATCACAATACGATCTTACATTTTCCATAAAAATAATCAATTAGCAAGTTACTATCTGATTAAAAAATTCATGTCCTTTCAACTGTATAGCATTCTCCTTCTCCGAGATCTTAATATACTTCATGAATGAAGATTCCGTCTTGTGTCCCGTTATCTTCATTATACTAATGGGTGGCAATCCTGCTAAATAAGCATTCGTGGCAAAAGAACGCCGAGCCGTGTGACTCGTTACAAGATCATATTTAGGCTTCGTTTCAGCATAAGTTAAAGTACCTTTTGTTCTTTGCAATAAGATTGGCTCATTAATCTCAGCCTTCTTCGCAATCTCTTTGATATAATCATTAAATTTTTGATTTGAAGGAACACGAGGCAACTCATTATCATATTTCTGCAATATCTGCCGAACTATCGCATGCAAAGGGATAACTACAGTCCTACCGGTTTTCACAGTCTTTATAGTAATTACACTCTCTACATTATCAATATTATCAGAACTCAACAAAGACAAATCACTAAAACGTAATCCTGTACAGCAGCCTATCAAAAACAAATCCCGAACCCGATCCAATCGAGGTTCATCACTTAAGTCACACTTATAGATTTTCTTTAGCTCATCACTATTGAGGTAGACAGAATAGGTTTCCTCTTTAGGCTTACTAAAACGCTTCTTTTTGAAATCCATATTTGTATGTAGATTACGTTCATAAGCCTCATTCATAAACATTTTCAAATCCTTTATACGAGCACCAACCGTATTTGGAGAATAACCTTTATTCGTTAAATATTCAACAAATGACAAATAAAAATCCAAGTCTACATTCTCAAATTGTAGCCTTTTCCCTGTTAATGCAATATACCCCTCAATCTCACGAGCTGTTTGCTTATACCCCTTCACAGTATTAGGTTTCTTATCAGTTTTCTCTATAAAGGATTTGACAAAACAAAGTAAATCCTTGACATCTCTATCCGGTTCTATCTCCTTGTAACCTTTAAATATCTTATCCAACTCCTTTGTTAGTAGCTCATTCGTTGGCTGGATACCGTCATTCTCCAACCGACGTAGCACATCTTTAGCCGTAACTTCGATATTATCCAAAGCCGCTTTCAGTTCTCTATACTCACCAGCGTTCATCCGGTGATTCCTCGCTGTAGGAGCGATCGGAGCACCAACTTTCGTATCCCATCTTTCCGGCAAAATTGTCTCATTAGTATAATACTTCAACGGTAAGTACTTTTTCTTCCCATCGGGTAAAATAGTATATGCACCGTAATTCATCAGAAAAAAAATAGCGGTAGGCTTATCTGACTTCGGACGTGTCAAATAGAATTTTACTGTTGCCATAATATATCTGTTTATTTAACTTACGCAAATATAGACAATATTTTATCGACAAAACAAGGATGCGGTAAGAATTGCGGTAAGAAAAAATCTTCTTTTATTTATTTTCTCTTTACAAAAACGATATACAAAACACTCAAAAGTCAAATATAACTCGCTATCTATTAATAAAATAAGATAAAAAGAAAGAAGGATAAAAGTAGTCTCGCCGGGAATCGAACCCGGATCTAAAGTTTAGGAAACTTCTATTCTATCCGTTGAACTACAAGACCAACTCTTTTGAGATTGCAAAAGTATAATCTTTTCCTCAAATAGGCAACCGTTATCGGATGTTTTTCCCGCCTATCCGGAAGCTTCTCATTATTTCCGAAAAAACATGTACGTGTTTCCGGAAAAACATGTACGTCTTTTTCAAGAAACACGTACGTGTTTTCAAGAGCTAATATAACATCAAATAGATCAATCAAATAAGCTTTGCATCACCGATAACGATTTGATTTCCGGAAAATCCGGGAGATGTAGACGGTAATACTCAAGAATACGATGAATAATACGGACCCGCTCTTGCCGGGAAAAACCATAAAGCGACATATTCTCAAAACTGATACGCAGCAAACGGGAAAAGAAAGCGCTCTCCACCTTATTTAAATAATGCCGATGCATCGGGATATGATCCGTAAACACCCCATTCAACATATCGAAATAATATCCCACCCTATGCGATTCCATATTCGGGAAAATACCGAGATGGTGGAGAAGACCTAACAAGAAAACCATATGAAAATTAGCGATACCCTTATCCGCATACTCCAATAGATGTATGGACTCGTATAAATAATCAAATAAACGGGGATCCGACTCCGTATCTTTCACGACCCTAAAAAGAACCTCCGAGAGGAAAAGCGCCAATACATTCTTAACCGGATCACAACAAACATCATTCAGCGGAAAACAAATGCGGGTCTCCTTAATCCGGTGCAAGTCCCGCTTATTCAAGTGCTCCACCTCCATTTCCAGAACGGACAAAGGTATAAACAAAGCCTTCGACACCGTGCTTTTCTTCCCACGGCTACGACTAACCAGATACGAGGCCCGGCCAAACGCCTCCGTATACATATATATAATAGAATATTTATCATTGTAAGGGATCGTATGCAAGACAATCCCCCTCGTTTTACACAACATAATTCGTATCTTTGCGACGATGATTAAGAACAAAGATACTCAAATTAACGTTATACATATAATTAAAGTATAGAATTATGTTGGACTTAACGACCCCTTCTTTATTATTTTCCGCCATATCATTGATATTGTTGGCCTATACGAATCGCTTCCTTTCATACGCCAGCGTAGTGCGTGCCTTGAAAGAAAAGCATCAGCAAACCCATGACCCCAAGGATATCGCCCAGATAGCGAACCTGCGGAAAAGGCTCTATCTGACCCGTTCCATGCAAATATTAGGAATACTCAGTTTGCTGCTCTGCGTGATCGCTATGTTCTTCATTTATGTATCGTGGCAGATTTTCGCCGCATGGATATTTGGCATAGCCTTATTGCTATTAGCGGCGTCGTTATGTGTATGTATCTGGGAAATAAATATTTCCGTTAAAGCCTTGGAAATTCATCTGGAAGATATAAGTTCTAAAGAGAAGTTAAAACAGTGAGTAGTATTAAATTTTCCTTCGAAATGTTTTGCCAGTTCGGAGAGATCGTCTATCTTTGCACTCGCAATCGGGAAATCACTTTCTTAGAACGCTATAAGTGAGAGCTTTGACATTTTGGCCCATTCGTCTATCGGCTAGGACGCAAGATTTTCATTCTTGAAAGAGGGGTTCGATTCCCCTATGGGCTACCAATCAAAAGGAGAGAGATAAGTTTATGGCTTATCTCTCTCCTTTTTTACTATACCCGTCCTTTTTTCGCTATTTTCACATCCCCCACTTCGCTATCTCGATAAAAATCACTACATTTGTTAGATTTTTTTGAGGACATAGATAATTACAGATTTTAAAGAAAGATAAACTCATGAGTGAAGAAATTAAGAATACTTCTACAGAGTACTCCGCAGATAGTATTCAAGTACTTGAAGGGTTAGAGGCAGTGCGTAAACGACCGTCCATGTATATTGGCGATACCAGCGAGAAAGGTCTCCACCATTTAGTATACGAAGTTGTTGACAACTCTATTGACGAAGCACTGGCCGGATTTTGTACCCAAGTTGACGTAGTGATAAACGAAGATAACTCCATCTCTGTAACAGACGATGGTCGTGGTATTCCGGTAGATATTCATGAGAAAGAAGGCGTGTCAGCGCTTGAAGTCGTATTGACCGTGCTCCACGCGGGAGGTAAATTCGACAAAGGCTCTTACAAGGTTTCAGGGGGATTGCACGGTGTAGGCGTATCCTGCGTAAACGCACTTTCCACTTACCTAAAAGCAGAAGTCCGCCGCGACGGAAAGATCCACATGCAGGAATTCTCCTGCGGTAAGCCGCTTCATTCCATTGAGGTGATCGGCGAGACAGATGTGACCGGTACAACCATCATGTTTAAACCAGACGGAAGCATCTTCTCCGTAACCGAATATAAGTACGAAATCTTAGCTACACGTTTGCGCGAGTTGGCATTCCTGAATGCAGGTATCACACTTAGCCTGACAGACAAACGCGTTGTGAAGGAAGACGGCAACTACAAATCTGAAATATTCCATTCGGACGAAGGCTTGAAAGAATTTGTTCGCTATATCGACCGTTCCAAAGAGCAGCTGATCCCGGACGTGATCCATATTGTTACGGAAAAACAGGGCATTCCTGTTGAAGTCGCCATGACTTACAATACTTCATTCAACGAAAGCGTATTTTCGTATGTAAACGATATCAATACCATAGAAGGAGGTACTCACCTGGCCGGTTTCCGCCGCGGTTTGACACGTACGCTGAAAAAATATGCTGACGACTCCAAGCTGCTTGAAAAAGCAAAGGTTGAAATCTCCGGCGATGACTTCCGTGAAGGTCTGACAGCAGTCATTTCCATCAAGGTGGCAGAACCACAGTTCGAAGGACAGACCAAGACGAAGTTGGGAAACAACGAAGTAACCGGTGCCGTAGACCAGGCCATCGGCGAAGCATTAGGCTACTACCTGGAAGAACATCCTAAGGAAGCCAAAATAATTGTCGACAAAGTGATCTTGGCAGCACAGGCACGCCAGGCAGCCCGTAAAGCCCGCGAACTGGTACAACGCAAATCACCGATGACAGGCGGCGGACTCCCCGGCAAATTGGCCGACTGTTCTTCAAAAGACGCTGCACTCTGCGAGTTGTTCCTCGTCGAAGGGGACTCTGCAGGTGGCACAGCCAAGCAGGGACGCGACCGTAACTTCCAGGCCATCCTACCGCTTCGCGGTAAGATTCTG
>ERZ834694.2235-NODE-2235-length-14062-cov-2.735204_pt1 | contig 14062 bp, 16 predicted proteins | sample MGYA00519691_ERZ834694 | MGnify/ENA primary metagenome ERZ834694 (study PRJEB31850, sample SAMEA3708758) | human gut metagenome | biome: human gut; feature: human-associated habitat; material: faeces | place: China | collected 2014 ... | reverse complement strand
GTTCCTCATGACCGACGCCATCGGCGAGGGGAAGTTCGACCGGGCGGCGGCGGTGCTGGGGGAGCTGTACCAGATGCAGGAGCCACCCATCAAGATCATGTGGTCCCTGGGGCGGCAGATGCGGCAGCTCTACTCCGCCCGCCTGGTCATGGAGCAGGGGAAGGGGGCCCAGTATCTGGCGGGGCTGTGGGGGCTCAAGCCCTATCCCGTGGAGAAGCTGATGGGGGCCGCCCGCCGGTTCACTCTGCCCTGGTGCCGCCGGGCGGTGGTGCGCTGCGGCGAGGTGGACCTGGCCATGAAGTCCACCGGACAGGACGGGCAGCAGCTGCTCACCGGCCTGCTGCTGGAGCTGGCCGCCCCCGCCTCCCGGCCCGCCCCCCAGCGGAGATAAGGAGGGGCCATGCTGACCATACGAGAAGCGATCGTGGTGGAGGGGCGGTACGACAAGAATACACTCTCCCAGGTGGTGGACACCCTGATCCTGGAGACCAACGGCTTCGGCATCTTCAAGGACCCGGAGCGGATGTCCCTCCTCCGCCGGGCGGCGGAGCGGCGGGGGCTTATCGTGCTCACCGACTCCGACGGGGCGGGCTTTGTGATCCGGAACCGGATCCGGGGCTCCATCCCGGCGGAGCATTTGAAGCACGCCTATATCCCGGACGTGTACGGGAAGGAGAAGCGGAAGCGCCAGCGGGGCCGGGAGGGCAAGCTGGGGGTGGAGGGGATGTCACCCCAGGTGCTGGAGCAGGTGCTCCGCCGGGCGGGGGCCACCGTCCTGGACGCCCAGGCCCCGGAGCGGGCCCGGCCCGGCCTGACCAAGGCGGATCTGATGGCCGCGGGGCTCACCGGAGGGGCGGACAGCGCCCGGCGGCGGCAGGCCCTGCTGAAGGAGATGGAGCTGCCGGAGCACACCTCGGCCAACGCCCTGCTCCAGGTGCTCAACGGCTGCTACTCCCGGGAGGAGGCGCTGGACCTGTTGGGGCTCAAGGACTTAGACGGGATGTAAACCCCGGGTTAGCAGGGAGAAAACCGCTGGGTGGTGGCAGAAAAAGCGGCCGCCTGCTAGGGTGGAGGCGAGGAGATGATGAACCATGACCACAGGACAACGCATCGCCGCCAAGCGGAAAGAGCGGGAGCTGTCCCAGGAGAGCCTGGGGGCGGAGTTGGGGGTATCCCGGCAGACCGTCTATAAGTGGGAGAGTGACACCTCCCTGCCGGAGATCGAGAAGCTGGTGGCCCTGAGCCGCCTGTTCCAGGTGCCTGTGGGCTGGCTGCTGGGAGTGGAGGAGGTCCCGGAGGCGACAGAGTTCTCTGAGGACCAGCTGAAGCTGCTGGAGGAACTGCTGGGCCGCTATCAGCGGGTGGAGCAGGCCGAACTGAGCCAGGGCCAGCGGGCGCAGGTGGAGGCTCTGGTGGGGGAGAGGCTGTCCGGGAGCCAGCGGCCCCGGCGGCGGTGGCCCTGGGCCTTGGCCGCCCTGGCGGTGGTCTGGGCCGGATGGAGCGTATTCAGCCGTCTGGACCGGATGGACGGGCAGTATAACAGTCTGGCCAACTCGGTGAATAACGTCAGCCACTCGGTGAACGTTCAGGTGGGCTCCATCGCCAGCCGGGTGGAGGAGATCCTGAAGGCCCAGAACGATTTGACCGCCGACTATGCCACCCAGCTGGTCTCCGCCGATTTGGCAGAAAATACGGTACGATTCTCCCTGCGGGCGGTGCCCAAGACCTATACCCCCGGGATGTCGGTGGTATTTCTGGCGGACAGTGGCGGGGAGGTGCGGGAGATGGAAGCTGCGGAGGAGGAGAACGGAGCTTTTACCGGGGAGATGGTCTGTCCCCTGACAGACAGCATTACCCTCTCCGCCGTCTTTGTCACCGGGAACACCCGGCAGACCCAGCTGCTGGACCAGTACCAGGGGCTGTACCAGGACAGTTTCCCACAGGTGGAGCCCATGGATCTGTCCTCTGTGATGTATTCGAAGCGGGGGAAAAACGGCCGCTTCGCCCTGCCGGAGGGATACATCACCGTGGGCGGGGAGAGGGCCTCCGTCCCCGTGGTCAACGAGGCGCTGGGGGTGAGCCGGCTGCGGGAGGTCCGGGTGGGCCTGTTCCACAATTTTAAGCTGGTGACCTGGCTGGAGCCCTGTGAGAAGCCGGACAGCTTCGAGGGCTTTGCGGGACAGGACTTCTACCGGCTGGACCCCATGGAGCTGGACTTGGCGGAGGGGGATGATCTCGCCTTCGCCGCCGTGGTCACCGACGAGTATGGTCGGAGGTGGGTGTCCCCCTCGATCCCGGAGTATCAGGTGCAGGATGGGGAGATCCTCTGGCCGGAGGAATCGGTGGTCTATCAGAAAAACACCCTGGCAGACTGGGGCCTGGAGTAAGTCCGGAAGTCAACGCATATTGGAAAAACGCAGCGCCGCTCTTTGGGTGGCGCTGCATTTTTATAGGCGGCCCCCGGAGCTTTGGCTCGTCCCGGCGGTGTCATTTGGTTCTGCCGGGCCATATACTGGACTACAATCTGTTGGAGGGAGGGTCGCGGAATGGGTATCGTGGTGGTACGTTCGCCCAAATGCCTGCGCGGGCTGCTGCGCAGGCTGTTCGGTCTGAAGGGCTGAGACAGATGGACATATTCTCCTGCTCCCGGACATATAGTGTCCCAAAGAAGGCCCGGGCCCCGGCGACCGGAGGCCCATCCTATGGGAAAGGGAGAGGAACTGCACATGGAATTGGAATTTGATCGGGATGTGATCCACTGCTGGGAGATCGCGGCGGACGGGACGCTCTGCCAGGAGGAGACCCTGGAGACCATTGTGCCCGACGCCTGTCCAGACATCCTCCGCATCGTGGCGGTGTGCGGACAGGCGACACTGAACGGGAAGCAGGCCCGGGAGGGGGCGGCGGCGGTGAGCGGAAGCGTCCGGGCCGTCCTCCTCTACCAGCCGGAGGAGGGGGGCGGGCTGCGCCGCATGGAGGCGGCCCTGCCCTTCTCCGCCCAGCTGGAGGCCCCGGGGCTGACGGAGCAGGGCCGGGTCCACGCCTGCGTCCGGCTCCGGGGGGCGGAGGCCCGGGCCCTGAATCCAAGAAAGGTGCTGCTCCGGGCCGATCTGGCGGTGGATGTGACCGCTTTTCAGCCCAGGGAGCGGGTGTGCTGCCAGGGGGTGCTGGAACCGGAGGAGCACGGGGTGCAGCAGCGGGTGACGGAGCAGGAGAGCTATCAGCTGGAGGCTGTGCAGGAAAAACCCTTTACATTTTCGGAGCAGGTCAGGCTGAACGTGGGGCAGGGGGAGCCGGTGCAGCTGGCCGCCTGCCGTGCCGTACCGCTGTGCGGTGAGAGCCGTCTCATCGGCAGCAAGCTGATCTTCAAGGGGGCGGTGGAGCTCCAGCTGCTGGTGCAGGAGGCCGGCGGCGTAGTCACCGGCAAGGTTGCCGTACTGGCCGAGGGTGACGCGGCGGATCGCACGGACATCAAGTTCCTGAAAAAGCTGCCGCTGTTCAATGCGGACGGCACCGTGAAGGACTGATACAGATTGAAAAGAACCAGCATGGAGCAGCGCTCCATGCTGGTTCTTTGTGCGTCAACGGGTCAGGAACAGTCCCAAAACGGCGGAGAGCAGGATCACCTTGGGGATGCTGACCTTAAATTTCAGCAGCAGGACCGTGGCGGCTGCGCCAATCAGAGCCGCACCGTAACTGATGCTGCCTGCGGCGTTCGTGTAGTTGGTCGCGGTCAATGAGCAGACTACCGCTATGATCAGGCCTAAACAGGCGGGGCGGATACCGTACATCACTTTTTTCATGAAATCGGATTCCCGGAATTTTTCAAACATGACGGCGGCAGCCGCGCAGATCAGCAGGGTGGGGGACAGGACCCCCAGACTGGCGGAGACAGCCCCGGCCAGTCCCGCCACACGGGTCCCGGCAAAGGTGGCGCAGTTCAGCCCCAGCGGGCCGGGCGTCATTTCCGCAATGGCAACAATGTCGCTGACCTCGGAAAGGGTCATCCAGCCGTGGGACAGCATTTCACTGTTGATGAGGGGGACCATACTCAGTCCGCCGAAGCTGGTAAAGCCGATCTTGCAGAAGGACCAGAACAGTTCAAGGAGGATCATGAGCGGCCTCCCTTCCGGCAATGCCAGACGGACAGCAGCCAGCCTAAAAATCCGCTGATGAGTACGATGAGGATGCAGCTCAGTCCGCCGAACAGGTACAGGGCGAAGGCCAGAAAAAGAAAGACATACCCTGCCCGGTCTGTCAACGCCGCCTTCCGCAGCTTCAAGGCCGCAGAAGCCACAACAGGCGCTACGGCGGCCCGGACGCCGGTCATGGCCCGGCTGACATACAGGTTATCCTTTACCTGAGTATAGCACCAGGTCACGACCGTCAGAACAATGAGCGAGGGCAGGGAAATCCCCAGCAGACAGGCGAGAGCACCGGGAAAGCCCGCCACATGGTAGCCGAACAGATAGGACACATTGCCGATCATCAGCCCCGGCAGGCTGCGGCCCACGCTGGTGATGTCCAGCAGGTCCTCGTCGGTGATCCAGCCTTTTTTCTGCACATATTCCTGCTGGATCTGGGCTACGATGGACCAGCCGCCGCCAAAGGTGTAAAAGCCAATTTTAAAAAAATACAAAAACAGTTCCAATGCCCGGCTGCATTGGGAAGGGGACCGCTGCGCCTCAGATTCCACGGGTATGCCTCCTCAATGGCTTTTCTTAAAGGTGAGATACCCCTCCAAGATCAGAGAGGCCGCCACAGCGTCCACTACCTTCTTCCGCTGTTTGGCGTTCTTGCCGCTGTTGAAGAGGATGTTGTGGGCGTCGATGGTGGTGCGGCGCTCATCCCAGAGGACCACCGGCAGGGCCGTGGCTTCCTCCAGCAACACTTTCATGGCTTTTGCTTTCTCGGAGCGAGGCCCAAGAGTGCCGTCCATGTTCACGGGATGGCCCAGCACCAGTTCCTCCGCGCCGTGTTCCTTGGCTAAAAGTGTTACCTGTTCCACCACGACCTCCTGCCGACGGCTGTTGATCACGGTGGTGAACCCGGCCAGCAGGCCGGTGGGGTCAGAAATGGCGATGCCGGTATGGGCGTCACCGTAGTCGATTGCCATAATGCGCATAGTGTAACTCCTTATGATAGGGGGATGAATTGTTCATCCACAGGATAGGACTGAGTGTCCGAATAGTGCCACCACTCGGCGGAATAGGGGCGGAATCCCGCAGCCGTCATGGCGCTTTCCAACAGGCGGGCGTTGGCGGCGGCAGTATCTCCGACGTCGCTGTAATCCCGGTCTGCCAGAGCGGTGAAATCGTCAAAGTCTGTGGGCATGTCCACGGGCTGACCGTCGGCGGTGACCAGCGTCACGTCAACGGTGTTTCCCCGACTGTGCGAGGAAAAGCCCTTTTCCGGGTTTGCCACATAAGCGGGATCCGGACAGATCTCCCAGAGCCGGAACTGCGCGGAAGCAGGGCGGAAGGCGTCCCAGATCAGCAGGGAACAGCCGCTTTCCTCAACGGTCTCCTGTGCCGCCGCCAGCTTCTGCACCGTACCGTACCGCAGGTAGGCGTCTGAAAAATTATAGATGGCCTGTCCGGTGAAGTTGTTGTCGGCGGCGTAGCGCAGGTCTGTGTATATATCAGGGATCCAGTCCGCCACACGGACAAAGTCCTCCGGTGCGGGGATCGACTCTGTTACCTCGGCAGGCTCGGAGCCCTCGTCCGGCTCCGCCTCGGCGCCGTCTCCTGACGCGGCGGGCGCGGGGAGCGGGTCGGCCGGTGCTTCCAGAGACGGTTCCGGCGTTGACGGCATGGGAGATTCCTGAAAAGCGCCGCAGCCGGTGAGCCAGCATAGAAGGGACAAACTGAGGGGCAGCCAATGCCGATGCACCTGCTTCACCGCCCTTTCACACATTTTTTACATGGTATCATACCGTCCCTGCGGATGCAAGCCGGAATCTTACAGAAATTATCGAACATCTGTTTTTCTTGTTGCGGTTTGGCGGCAAGTTTGCTATACTATTTTTAATTGAGAAGAAAAGAGGGACACTGTGCGGATCTTAGGCATCGACCCCGGCTACGCCACCATCGGCTTCGGGCTGATCGAAGGGGAGCGGGCACAATACAGAATGGTGACCTATGGGGCCATCACCACCCCGGCGGGCCTGCCTCTGTCCAAACGGCTCTACCAGATCGACCGGGACATGGAGGAGCTTATCGGCCAGCTGAAGCCGGATGTGATCTCCGTGGAGGAGCTGTTCTTCAACACGAATATCACCACCGGCATCGCCGTGGCCCATGGCCGGGGAGTGCTGCTGTGCGCCGCGGAGCGGTGCGGCATCCCGCTGTTTGAGTACACGCCGGGGCAGGTGAAGATGGCCGTCACCGGCTACGGCAAGGCGGAGAAGCGGCAGGTCATGGATATGACCAAGCGGCTGCTGAAATTGGCGAAAACACCCCGGCCCGATGACGCCGCCGATGCGCTGGCACTGGCGTTATGCCACGCAAGGAGTTCTACTTCACGGCTCCCGCAGATCAAGCCGGAGAAGGAAACTGTATAAGGAGAAAACCGTATGTTTTACTATCTGGACGGCACTGTGGCGGAGATCCTGCCGGGGCTGGCCGTCATCGACTGCGGCGGCGTGGGATACGCCTGCATGACCACCAATAACACCCTCTCCCAACTGAAAAAGGGGGAAAAGAAGAAGCTCTACACCTACCTGAACGTGGGAGAGAGCATCTTTGATCTCTACGGCTTTGCCACCCAGAACGAGCTGAACAGCTTCAAGCTGCTGCTGGGGGTGTCCGGCGTGGGGCCCAAGGCGGCACTGGCCATCCTTTCCGCCAACACGCCGGAGGGTCTGGCCATGGCCATCGTCACGGAGGACGCCAAGTCCCTGACGGCGGCCCAGGGCATCGGCAAAAAGATCGCCCAGCGGATCATTTTGGAATTGAAGGACAAAATGGCGAAGGAGACCGCCTCCGGACTGGATTTCTCTGGCGGAAAGGGCGCGGCGGTCCCCGCCGTGTTTACCAGTAAGGCCACCGAGGCTGCCGCGGCGCTGGCGGTGCTGGGCTATTCCACGCAAGAGGTGCAGATGGCCCTCAAGGGCGTGGATGTGGAGAATCTGCCGTTGGAGGAGATCATCCGCCAGAGCCTGAAGAAAATGGTGAAGTGATAGGGAAGTGAAGCTGTGAGCATCGACTTTGGAAATGATATTTACGAGGAGCCTATCGTGGCCAAGACCTTTCTGGCAGAGGACGCTCAGGAATCCTCTCTGCGGCCCAAGACCCTGGCGGAGTAGATCGGTCAGGAAAAGGCCAAGGAGAATCTGAGTATCTTCATTCAGGCCGCCCGGAAGCGGCAGGAATCTTTGGACCATGTTCTGCTCCACGGCCCGCCGGGACTGGGCAAGACGACCCTGGCAGGCATCATCGCTCAGGAGATGGGGGTCAACATCCGTATCACCTCCGGCCCGGCCATTGAAAAGCCCGGCGATTTGGCGGCGCTGCTGACAAACCTCAACGAGGGGGACATCCTATTTGTGGACGAGATCCACCGACTGAACCGTTCCGTGGAGGAAATTCTGTATCCCGCGATGGAGGACTACGCTCTGGATATTATCGTAGGCAAGGGGCCGTCGGCCAACTCCATCCGGCTGGATCTGCCCCACTTCACCCTGATCGGCGCCACCACCCGGGCCGGACAGCTCTCGGCCCCCCTGCGGGACCGCTTTGGCGTAACGCTGCGATTGGAGCTGTATACCCCGGAGGAGCTGTCGAAGATCGTCACCCGCTCCGCCGGAATTCTGAACTGTGATATTGTACCGGAGGGCGCCTACGAGATCGCCCGCCGCAGCCGGGGGACGCCCCGGATCGCCAACCGGATGCTCCGCCGGGTGCGGGACTTCGCGGACGTGAAGGCCGACGGCGTCATCACCAAGCAGGTGGCGGACGAGGCCCTCTGCGCCCTGGAGATCGACTATCTGGGGCTGGACCCGGTGGACCGGCGGATGATGGCGGCCATCATCGAAAACTACAACGGCGGCCCGGTGGGGCTGGAGACTCTGGCGGCCACCATCGGAGAGGAGTCCGTGACGCTGGAGGACGTTTACGAGCCGTACCTCATGCAGTTGGGGTTCCTGACCCGCACCCCCCGGGGCCGGTGTGTGACGCAAAAGGCGTATCAGCACCTCCATAAGCCCATTCCCGGCGGCGCTGCAGAGGGTCCGCTGATGGATCAATTGACCTTTTAGAAGCGTCATTGTGGGAGAGAAAACTTAAAGCAAACGATTTTCTCCATAATTTCACTAAAAATTTTCTGGTTTATTCACGAGAATTTTATATTTTGCTTGACATTTCAGCAACAAGATAGGTATAATACATTATGTGCAAAGTTCCAAATGAAAAATTGAATTTCCCGGAAGCATTGACCGATGAGGAGCTGTGCCGTCTGGTTGCCGAAGGCAATCGTCAGGCGGAGGAGATTTTAGCCGCCCGGTATATCCGGTTGGTTCGCACCTGTGCCCGCCCGTATTTTCTGGCAGGCGGTGACAGTGAGGACCTGACGCAGGAGGGAATGCTGGGGCTCATCAAGGCTGTGCGGGAATTCAATGGCAACAAGGATGCCTCATTCCGGACCTTTGCCGAGATTTGTATACGAAGCCGACTGTATTCCGCTCTGCGTTCCGCGGGACGGGAGAAGCATCAGGTGCTGAACCAGTCGGTCTCACTGGATACTCCCGACTTTGACAGCAATTCCTACACCTCTGGCACCAATCATCTGGCGCAGCGCGACCCTGAAGATGACCTTATTGACAGGGAGCATACGGCAGCCCTCTTATCCGGTGTCCGGAAACAGTTGTCCGAATTTGAAGCAAAGATTTTGGGGTACTATTTGAACGGACTTTCATGCCGGGAAATCGCTCAGGAAGTGGAGCGGCCCGTGAAGTCTGTGGACAACGCTGTGCAGCGTATCCGGCGCAAGGTGGCACAGCAAATCCTTTCCGGCGAATTCAGCTCACGCTGAACGCAATATATTTTTCTTTTCAAAGAGAGGGTAAAATCATGTACGAAGACAAGACCTTAGTGTGCAAAGAGTGTGGCCAGGAGTTCGTGTTCACCGCCGGTGAGCAGGAGTTCTACGCTGAGCGCGGCTTCCAGAACGAGCCCCAGCGTTGCAAGGCCTGCCGTGACGCTCGCAAGAACGCTGCCCGCGGTCCCCGCGAGTACTTCACCGCTGTTTGCGCTGCCTGCGGCGGCGAGGCCAAGGTTCCCTTTGAGCCCAAGTCCGACCGTCCGGTCTATTGCAGCGAGTGCTTCGCCAAGATGCGTGAGCAGGGCTAATTGAACGAACGATTCGTTTTGTTTCTTGCTGAAAAACAGCGCCTGTCGAAAGACGGGCGCTGTTTTCGCTTCCATCTCTGATGACGGATCCAAAGTGTCACGATCCGGGTCCATATCTCTTCCGTGCCTGAAAATACAAGATTACATGGAACAGGGTGGAGCGGGGCACTGGTGACGGATGAAATTTAAAGAAAAAGCAGACTCTGCGCCGGATCTCACTTGCGGAATAACGAGATCTGCTTCTGATGATGCACACGGAGCGGGGGTTTTCCGGGGAAAATGCCCTGAAAGCGGCTGAAATCGACAAATATTATTTTTTTCAAAAAAACCCTTGACAAATTCTTGTTTTCCGGTATAATAATACCTGTTCGTGCGACACGAACGAACGAATATAGCGGGTTTGTGTAAAGGTAGCACAGCAGACTCTGACTCTGTATGTGAGGGTTCGAATCCTTCACCCGCTGCCACAAAAGTCCTGAAACCACAAGGTTTCAGGACTTTTCTTTACTTTCCGGAATTGATTTCTTCCGGATCGTTCCCTGCGTGTTTTACGCATTTTTCCACACTGCCTGCTTGATCAAAAGATTTGGCACACCCAGACTGCTTGAATGGCGAGTTGCTGTGTTTTCTGCGCATGTATGAACCGTTTGCCTGACATTTTTTCATCGGTGATTCAGAGAAGATGGAAGGGCATCACGGATCTGTGCCACAGGTGTTCAGTTTTTCCTATATGGTTATTTGTCCGCGGCTGTGGTATAGTCAAAGTAGAGCAACATCGATCCCGAAAATGAGATCATTTTTATGAATTTTATGAAAGAGAGGACTGTGACCATGAATCGCGAATGCATTTTAGAGCAGGCCAAGCAGCATGACAGCTTTTATCTTTATGAGGAGGCCATCATCCGGAAGAATACGGAACAGCTGAAGACGGATTTCCCCGGTGTGACTTTCCTGTATTCCGTGAAATGCAACCCCTATCCGGAGGTCCTGCGCTGCGTACTGAATCAGGGCTTCGGCGTGGACGCCGCCAGCCTGGCTGAGTGCGTTATGGGCCAGAAGGCCGGTCTGGGCAAGGACATGGTGATTTTCTCCGCCCCCGGTAAGACCATGGCGGACATCCGGGGCGGCTTGGGCATCTCCACGCTGGTGGCTGACAGTGCCGCAGAGGTGGAGCGCATTCAGGAGGCTGCTGCGGAGCAGGGCATTGTGGCGGAGATCGGCCTGCGGGTCAACCCTGACTTCACCTATACCGCCGATACCGGTGTCGCTTCCAAGTTCGGCATTGACGAGCAGCTCATCTATGATTCTATGGAGGCTTGGAAGAAGCTGCCGAACATCCGCATCGTTGGCCTCCATGCCCACCTGAAGAGCCAGGAGCTCAGCGCTGAGACTCTGAAGGGCTATTATCGGAATATGTTCCGGCTGTCTGTTTCCATGCGGGAGGCTTTCGGCACCCTGAAGTTTGTGAACCTGGGTTCCGGCATGGGTATTCCTTTCTGTGAAACGGATAAGCCCTTTGATACGACGGCTCTGGGTGCTGAGACCCAGCGGCTCATGGCAGAGTTCCAGGAAAAGCTGCCGGAGACCCGCTTCTACATCGAGACCGGCCGTTACGCCGTTGGTACCGCCGGTACCTACGTCGCCAAGGTGGTGGACAAGAAGGTCACCCATGGCAAGAACTTCGTGCTGCTCAGCGCCACGCTGAACGGCTTTGCCCGTCCCTCCATGGTGGCCATGCTGGAGCACTTCATGGGCAATGGCCCCATCGCCGCATGGGAGCCGATCTACACCGGTGATCACTCCTTCCAGATGATCCCCCTGGTGGAGACTGCGGAGCGGGAGACCGTCACCGTGACGGGCAACCTCTGCACCGGCACGGATCTGGTCCTTTCCGATGCGGACATGCCCAAGATGGAAGTGGGCGACACCGTGGTGTTCCCCAACGCCGGCTCTTACGCCGCCGTTATCAGCCCCATGCAATTTGCCTCTCAGCCCAAGCCTGCCCAGCTGTTCCTGCGGGCTGACGGCACTGTGGTGAACACGGATTTCTAAGTCTGTAAGCTCGAAAGGGCACGGCCCTGTTAAATAGCGTGATATTCAATGACCGGCGGAGCCAGCTATGCTGGCTCCGCCGAGTTTTTTATCAGTCAGTTCTTGAGGACTGCCGCCATGAGCCGCTCTGGAACATTTTCGGAACAAGACTTGCATTTTTCCGGGATTTGTGGTAGTGTAAGCACAGAATTTGAAAGATTTGCCCGGGCAAATCTTTTTTTCATGTGAGGAGAAATCATGGAAAATCACTTTGAGATCTGTATGACGGAGGACCAGCTTCGGGGCATCAGTTCCATCGGTCTGGCCCACATGGGGGATGCGGTGTTTGAACTGCTGGTGCGGGGATGGCTGTGTCAGCACGGCAAAGCCACCGGCAAAGGACTCCATCAGGCCACCATCCAGCTGGTACGGGCGGAGCATCAGGCGGCCTGCGCGGAAAAGATCCTCCCCATGCTGACGGAGGAGGAACTGGCTGTGTTCCGCCGGGGCCGCAACGCCCAGGTCCATTCGATACCCAGCCACGCCAGCCGTGCCCAGTACAGCACCGCCACGGCACTGGAGGCCCTGTTCGGCTGGCTGTATCTGGGCGGACAGCGTCAGCGGGCCAGCGATCTCTTTGACGTGATGATGGAGGAATAAGAAATGCCTTTGGACGCAATTTCCCTCCGGGCCGTGGTGGAGGAACTGCGGCCCCAGCTTTTGAATCTGCGCATTGATAAGGTGCAGCAGCCCGCCCGGGATCAGGTGATCCTGTTGCTGCGGGGCAACAAGCGGCTTTTGCTGAATGCCGGGGCTAATGCCCCCCGTCTCCAGCTGACGGAGCTGCTGCGGGACAATCCGGCAGAGCCGCCCATGTTCTGTATGCTGCTGCGCAAGCATCTGGTGGGGGCACGGGTGGCAGAGATCACCCAGCCGGGTTTGGAACGGCTGGTGCGAATTGAACTGGACGTGACCGATGATTTCGGTCAGCCGGGCCACCGGACGCTGGTGCTGGAGGCCATGGGCCGCCGCTCCAACCTGATCCTGCTGGACGGCGAGAACCGGGTCATCGACTGTATGCGCCGGGTGGACGCAGAGATGTCCGCAGCCCGGCAGGTACTGCCGGGGCTTTTTTACGAGCCTCCCGCCTCCACAGGACGGCTGCCCTTTTTAGAGGAAACAGAGGAGGGCCTTGCCGAAAAGCTGGCCCAAGTCAATCCGGAGATCCAGCTGGATCGCTTCCTGCTGGACGCCTATTTCGGAATTTCGCCCCTGATGGCCCGGGAACTCAGCTTCCGGGCCTGCGGGGAAACGGACGGGCGGCTCTGCAATCTGGACGAGGCCGGAAGAAGCCCTTTTCAGGACGTTTTCTTTGCGTTTGCAAATTGTGTAAAGGAAAACCGCTTTACGCCGATCGTTCTGAAACGGGAGGGTGTTCCCTTTGAATTTTCCGCCCTGCCGGTGCACCAATACGGCCTTGCGGCGGAAACGGAGACCTTTGAGAGCTTTTCCGCTCTGCTGGACAGCTTTTATGAAGCCAAGGAGCGGCAGGAGCGGGTGCGGCAGCGGGGAGCGGACCTGATCCGCACCGCCACCACCGCCCGGGATCGTGTGCGGCGGAAACTGGCCCTGCAGGAAAAAGATTACGCCGCTACCCAGGAGCGGGACGCCCTGCGGCTGTCCGGGGACCTCATCACCGCCAATCTCTACCGCATGGAGCGTGGGGAGAGCAAGCTGGTCTGCCAGAATTACTACGATGAAGATCTGGCGGAGGTCACCATTCCGCTGGACCCGCTGCTGACGCCCCAGCAGAACGCCGCCAAGTATTATAAGCGCTACACCAAGGCCAAGACGGCGGAGAAGTATCTGGCGGAGCAGATGGCCCTTGCCCGCCGGGACCTGGACTATCTGGAGAGTGTGCTGGAGGGGGTGAGCCGGGCAGAGACGGAACAGGACTTTTTGGACATCCGTGGCGAGCTGCGGGACGCGGGCTTCCTCCGCCGACAGGGAAAAAAGGAACAGAACCGGCCTGCAAAGCCTCTGGAGTTCCGCACCACCTCCGGCTTCCGGGTGCTGGTGGGGCGGAACAACCGCCAGAACGACAAGCTGACCCGCAGCGCGGACCACCGGGACATCTGGCTCCATACCCAGAAGATCCACGGTTCCCACGTGATCCTCTGCACAGGCGGCCGTGAGGTGGACGATGACACCATCGTGGAGGCGGCCAAGCTGGCGGCCTGGTTCTCCCAGGCCCGGGAGGGTGCCAACGTCCCCGTGGACTACACACCGGTGAAGAACGTGAAGAAGCCCGCCGGTGCCCGGCCCGGCATGGTGATCTACTCCACCTGCCGCACCGTGAACGTGGCGCCGGAGGAGGGGCTTGTGAAGAAACTTCAATTGTCATAAAAAAGTTGTTAAAAAGAAGCTGCTTGTTGGTCAAGCAGCTTCTTTTTTTTCAAAATATCCAAAAACAGGAATCTTTTTTGTGCAGAATGGCTCTTGCAAAACGGGAGCAAAGGTTTACAATAAAGCTCTCCTGAAAACGGGAGGCAATCAGTATTCAGACCTCAGAAAGCGAGTGAGAGGCAATGACGTATCATTATCTCATGGACCTGGCGCTGATCCTGTTGAGCACCAAGGTGCTGGGCATCCTGACGAAACGCATCCAGATGCCACAGGTGGTT